>Ga0256846_1000002_pt1 | contig 225601 bp, 189 predicted proteins | sample TevniametaG_FD_189098 | JGI IMG/M metagenome (GOLD analysis project Ga0256846, IMG submission 189098) | Tube worm associated microbial communities from hydrothermal vent at the East Pacific Rise, Pacific Ocean - Tevnia | ecosystem: Host-associated > Annelida > Integument > Unclassified ...
CTGAAAACGGGAACTGCCCAATACATAGTTGCCGTTTGTTGCCTCACGAATCTCATCGACCAGACCTGGATCGAGTTGGTAGCGGAACAACTCTCGATAAGCAGCCTGCCGCCCCTGTTCATCCGCCGCCAACGACTGATAGCAAGCGTGCGGCTCCAACCAACCACACGCCTCTCCCTGAGCGTTTGCCCGGTAACTAGACCACCGATACTCCCCCGGGTGCTCCACCATGCCTGCTCGCACCGGGTTCAACTCAATGTATCGATAACAGCCCAGCACATAGGTCTCCTCCTGGGTAAGGCACGAGCGAAAACGCCCCTCCCACAAGGTTCCACTGCGTCGGTAGGTCCGGTTGATGTATTGAACGTAGCGCTGCCCCAACCGTTTCATCATCTCCCCCACGCCTCTGGCCGCTGTCGACGACAGCAGGAGGTGGACATGGTTGGTCATCAGCACGTAGGCATGGATCGCACACCCGCTATCCCGCGCATAGGTGTGTAGCCACTCCAGATATAACCGACAATCATCATCGGCATAAAAGCAAGCCTGGCGGTTATTACCCCGCTGAATCAAATGCAATGAAACGCCGGGTAAAACTACTCTTGGTCGTCTTGGCATGGTCGCTCATCATGTCGCAGATCCTAAAAGATTAGGATAGACAAGAAAACAGGGGTCTGTCCCCTATTGCTGTGAAAAGATTAGGACAGATAGACAAGAAAACCGTGGTCTGTCTCCTATTATTAGACGAGGTGGTCAGCCGCAAGCAACTGCTGTCGGCCCTCTGGCTGGGGTGATCGTCAGTGACGATGCCCTGACCCAGGTCATCATCAAGTTACGCAAGGCCCTGGGAGATGACGCGAAACACCCGCGTTATATCCAGACCATCTCCAAACATGGCTATCGATTGATTACACAGGTCGAAAATCTGCCCTTGAAGGCGCCCCCGGCAGATAGATGCAAAAAAAGAGTCAGCTGGCTGCCACAACGACCAAACCAGGGTCATCATCCTGGCGCTGTCACTCGCTCTGATCTTTATCGAGGGAGAACCAGGCAATCCTAGTCCGGCGCTTGTGAACAGAGGGGAATCACCTGTCACCCAGTCTCGCTCCGCGCCCCTGACCATCAGCGTACTCCCTTTCAAAACAGCAGCGGACGATGCCGTTTCGATAAGATTTGCCGGCGGTATAACCGCCGACCTGGCCGATGATCTCTCCAGGCTGTCAGAGATCTGGGTGATCAACGACCCGGGAGGAAGCGGCGATCTGCATCACGAAAAACGCGCCCGTTATCTGGTTTCGGGGAGTGTGTTCCATGAACAGGGACGGTTGCTGGTCCATGTCCGGCTAACCGAATCTGCAACCGCGCGTCAGCTCTGGTCGGAACATTTCGATCACCCACTTGGAGAGCTATTCGATATGCAGTCGGAGATTAGTCGCCGCGTGGTCGACCAGCTGTCGCTGCGCGTCAGTCAGGCCGAGCGCCGCCACCTGGCCCGGCGCTATACCCGCAATCTGGCCGCCTACGGCTATTTTCTCGATGCCCAGGCCCATCTCCTGACCCGCAAGGCTGAGGACAACCGGCAGGCACGGGCTCTCTACCGGCTGGCCATCGAGCAGGGCCCTGCCTTCGCACAGGCCTACGCCGATCTCGCCCTGAGCCATGCGGCAGACTATCGCAATCAGTGGTCAGAGGATGGCGGCGCCTCCCTCAGCCGGGCCCGGGAGATGGCCGATACCGCCCTGCATATCGATCCGGAGATCCCGCAGACCTATTGGGTGCTGGGGTATGTGGACGCCCAACGACGCCAACATCAACAGGCACTGGAGTCCCTGCGCAAGGCGGTGGCGCTGGATAACTCCTTTGCCGACACCTACGCCCTGATGGGGGGCATCCACACCTATCTCGGGACACCGAAGCGCTCGCTCTCCCTGCTGTGCCGGGCCATGCGTCTGCGGCCGGAGGCGGGCTATCTCTACTTCCTGCTGCTTGGCCGTGCCTACTATTTCCTCGGCGACATTGAGCAGGCCCGAATCAATCTCCATGAGGCCCTGTCACGCAATCCGGCCAGTCTGGATGCCCACCTCTATATGGCGGCCAGCGCGGTTACCTCGGAAGAGGATGGGAGCGGGGAGTGGGAGGCCGAAGAGGTACGGATGATCCGCCCCGGTTTCTCCTTTCAGCGATGGCTGCAGACCTACCCCATGACCAGCGCTGACCAGATCGAGCAGCTCAGGGCCGCGCTGGCCGCGGTCGGGCTGCGATGAGGCAGGAGGGGCAAAGGGTCGATGAGATTATTTGATTTAATCACTGGGCAACTAGCCGCCAAACAGATCCCGGGTGAAGTTGTTGTACCAGCTGTGGGCGTACTCTACATCCCGGCGGCGCTCCTCGGCGCTGGCGTCGGCACGCGATAGACCACCGCTGCCGGGCACCTGTTCGATCTGCTGACCACCGGCGGCAAGACGGTAGACCCCGAGCACAGAGATAGCGTAGTCGGCGCCAACGATACTGTAGCAGGCATTGGCGTAGGAGGGGTTGGCCAACGGCCGATCGTTGAGCAGCGCCGCCACCGCCAGGGCGCACTGCTTGGCCTCGGAGTTGGCGGCAAAGCCCGACTTGGGCAGTGGGCTGGCGCTACAGGCGTCACCGATCACATGGATGCCGGGGCGCAGCCGGGACTCGAAGGTCTGCGGATCCACCGGACACCAACCGCTGGCATCGGTCAGGCCAGCCTGAAAGGCGATCGCGCCGGCCTGCTGGGCTGGCACCAGATTCAGCACATCGGCGTTGTAGCTGTCGCCAAACCCAGTGGTGACCCGGCGGCTGACCGGATCGACCTGCACCACCCCCTGCTCGGGACCGCCGATCCACTCGATCATCGCATTGCCGCTGTCGTAGCCGTAGAGATCCCGCCAGCCCTGGATGAACAGGCTCTGCTTGGCAAAACTGCCCTTCGGATCGAGGATCAACACCTTGCTGCGCGGTTTGTACTGTTTAAAGTAGTGGGCCACCTGACTGGCCCGCTCGTAGGGGGCGGGCGGACAGCGGTAGGGATTGGGCGGCGCGGCCAGGATAAAGGTGCCGCCGTCGGGCATCGCCTCCAGCTGGGCGCGCAGCAGGCGGGTCTGCTCCCCCGCCTTCCAGGCGTGGGGAATGGTGGTAATCACCGAGGCGTCGTAGCCTGCCACCGTCTCGTAGCGGAAGTCGATGCCCGGTGAGACGATGCAGCGGTCATAGGGGAGGCGTGCGCCAGTGGCGGTAATCACCTGCCGGGCACCTGCATCGATGGCACTGACCCGGTCCCGCACCACTTGGATGCCATCCGCCTGCAACCCGGCATAGCCAAACCGGATCGACGCCAGGCTGCGCCCTCCCCCCAGCACCTCGTTGCTCATATAGCAGGTGTAGTAGTCGCTATCGGGCTCGATCAGGGTCACCGCAATCGTGGCGTCGGCACGGCGCAGGGCGCGGGCGACACTGACCCCGCCGGTGCCGCCACCGACCACCACCACCTGGCGGGCCGCCCCCAGCGCCAGGGCCGGAGCGCCCAGCAGGGCCGCGCCGGTGGCCAGGGTCTTGAGAAAACCTCTGCGATCGATCTTGTTCATCGTTACTAAACCTATATCAGTGCTGGCCAGGCCGATGCTCGGCACGAACGCCGCTCCCATCCACAACCGTCGTCTTTCACACCTGAATCCCGGTGGAGCGATTCGGGTCGAACAGGCCGACCGGCTCGGCCCGCAGCGGAAAGCGCCGGGCCAGGGGGTGCTGGTCGATACCCAACAGTTTGCGCAGCTCACTCTGGATGTGGCGCGGCTGGAGCAGCATGCCGGCGCTGTCGATCTGCAGGGTGCGTGGATCGATGGCCAGTTTCTCATGGCGTGGGCCGCCCGCGCCGACGATCCGGTCGGTCCAGCCGACCCCTTGCCTCATCAGCAGCTCGCTGCCCGCCGACCAGTGGTCCTTGCCGTTGTTGCTGTTGTAGCTGGGGGTGCGCCCCACATCCGAGGTGACATGCACCAGCAGGCGGTTGGCCAGTCCGATCTGTTCCGCCTTGCTCCAGAGGTAGTCGAGGCCACGGGTCAACCGCAGCAGGGCCGCCGCCTGGTTGTTGTCATGGTTTCCGTGGGTGTCGAAACCGCCACTGCTGAAGACCCCGGTGACGCTCATGCCGGCCGCCGCCATCACCAGAAACAGGTGCATGTCGCGCACCAGGCTGCTCCGGTCACCCTTCAGGTCGGTGGTGTCGAGGCTCGCCGGCATCACGTCGGCGAGACGGGCCAGACCACCGCTACCACTACGGGCGCTATAGAGTTCATCCAGCTTGCCCTGCCAACGCGGCAGGTTGTCTGGACGCTGCCGTTGCGCCTGCAACCGCTCCAGCTGAAAGCGCCGCACGATGGCGATATCGGAGGGCTTGTGGAAGGTCCGGTTGGCATCCCGCCAGTTCGGATCGGCCATGGTGCGCAACAACGACTCATCCGGCAGCCCAGTGAAGGGCATCACCCCGGCGGTCTCGGAAAAACCGCTGGCGCGCACAAACGGCATCGGCATCCCCTGGCCGTGGACCCCCGCCAGCAGCTCATTGAGGCTTGGATAGCCGGTCATCAGCTGGCCAGTGCTGCGATTGCGCTCCGCCGCCCCGTGGCCGTTGCTCTGCAGATCGATACCATTGATCACCAACATCCGCTGGTGGTGGCGCTGAAAAAACTCGGCATTCTCGGCGAACGGGGCATAACGCAGATTACCGGCGCGCCCGGCCGGCGCGCTGGCCGCCCAACGATTCACCGCACTGTCCTCCCGCGGATCACAGAAGGAACTCTGGTCCCAACCGCCACCGGCATGCAGGGTGATCAATATCGGCCCGTTGTAGGCCGCCGCCATCCCTGGCCGCGTCCAACCCGGCAGCACCGCTGCCATGCCTGCCACTCCCGCCAGTCTCAGAAACTCTCTTCTCTTCATCCTTCTCTGCTCCAGGCCGCCCGGTCACTCATAGAGAAAACGTGCATCACCCAATAGGTAGAGCACAACCATCGCCCAGGCCCGTTTGGTGTAGTAAGGATCCTGCCAGCGGTTGTTAAGGGAACAACTCAGCGAGTCGGAGACGTTCTCCCGGTCGCCCCAGATCGCCTGGAAGAGCTGGAAGGTACGATCGATCTCAGGATCATCCAGTGGCAACGGCTCGCCCAGCAGATGGCTGTGCAGGTGTTGGATCGCCTGGCGGATATGCTGCTCACCCGCCCCCATAAAACCGTCTCCCGGCGCCACCCACTGCAGGTAGGCATCATCGATATAGGCGTCGTTGTTGGCCTGGCTCGTATTGGTGCGCACCCCCAGCAGATGGAAACGCACCCGGCGGGTTCCCACCGGTACCGCAACGAACCGGCTCTGTTGCTGCCAGCGGCTCTGCTCACCGATCAGATGGGGGCTCTCGGCCAGCTGACTGCCATCGGCGGCATGGAAGCTGACGAAGACCTCAGGGCGATCGTTGTTGCGCGACCAGGGACGCAGACGTGCGCCAAACAGCACCCGGCCCCCACCCTGGTCGATGGTCCCAGCCTGGGCGCTGAGATCGACCTCCTGATAGGCCTCGCCGATGGCGCTCTGCCCAGAGCAGATACCACCAACGACAAAGTAGCTCTCGCCGGCATCGGTGCCGGGACCACGGCAACCGCCGATCCGCTCACCGTTACGCCAGACCTGTACCGTACCCTGGGCCAGGGTCCAACCGACCATCCCCTGCTCCGCCCCCGGATTGACCAACAGATTGTTGCCGCTCAGCTGATCCAGATCGGGGGTGTCGGCGGCCTCCACCGCGCCAAACAGCAGCCGCTCCGCCACCGGTCGGGCGAAGTCGTGGCGCACGATGTTGCAACTCAGCTCCATCGCCATCCGTTCCGGGATGGTCGCCATCAGGCTGTTGATCTGGCTGTTCGGCTGGCTCAACAGGCTGCCGCCATCGAAACCACCATAGAACTTGCCCTGCTGGGTACGCCAGGCATTGCCATCGCGGAAGTAGTACCAATCCTCGCCGGTCAGGCTCAGCAGCTTGTGGTTCAGCTCCTCCGGGGTCAGCAGCCGCGCCATCCCCAGATCGTGCAGTTCGGCGCGGCTCTGCGCATCCAGCCCATCGGCGGATGCGGCGCGGAACAGCGGACTGAGCACCAGCTCGACCAGCAGATCCTTGACGTTGAAGGGGCCATGACCCTGATCGCGAACGAACTGGCCGGCGATCTCCTCCAGCAACCGGTCCTGTTGGTTGTAGGCGGCCAACCGGGTGGCGTAGTCATCCACCGTGCTGCTCATCGGCGCGCTCAGCGGGTCACGCTTGAACAGGGCGCGATACCAGAAGTGGACGCCACCCTTGGCAAAGCGGGGGTCCGCCACCAGATGCCATCCCAGCCACTGCAGGCTACCGTTCACCCCCGCCTCGCGGCTATTCACCGCCGGCAGTTGCAGACGCAGCTGAGTGGCGTCGATATAGACATCCGAGACACTCCCCGAACGGCGCAGCCCGGCCATCCAATAGCGGATAGTGCGGGTGCCCCTGGGCAGGGTCACCGTCTCGGTATAGCGCCGCCAGTAGGGACGCTGGTTGCGCAACCGGTTGCTGACACCGATCGACCCACCTTGGGCGTCGAGGAACTCCAGATAGACCTCGGGACGATCAGACCACCCCTTGTCGCGCAGCTGGGCGCCGTAGATCGCCTGCACCTGACCGGCGTCGATGGCCGCCGCGTGGCGGGCCACGCTGAGATCCTGGTGGACCAGGGTCTGGCGCTCGCTCACACCACAGCCACCGAGCATAAACAGCTGGCTGCCGTTATAGGGCGCGGGGATGGTGCCACAACCCGCCGCCTGACTGGCCAGCAGCACCCCCTGATCGACCACCCAGCCCTCGACATCCTGCTCCGCACCAGGGTTCTGCAGCAGATTGTCGGTCACCTCGGTCGCGGCCCCGTAGCCGCGATGCCCCCCCGGCATCACTTGGTCGCCATAACCGGCAGGCAGGGCATCACGGTACCAAGCATCGCCAGGACGATACCAGGGCAGGCCGTTGTGGTCGGGTGGAAAATCCGCCGACTTATAGGCCCGCGGCAGGGAGTCCCGGTCGCCCTGGCTACCATTGAAGTTCTGCTGGTAGCGGGCCGCCGTGCCCCAGCTCTGGAAGGCACCTGCCACCGGGTCCATCGAGGTATGACAGACCAGACAGGCGGGACTCTCCAGGGTCGGCACCAGGAAGTCACCGTTGTTGCTGTCGTCCAACGGGCGCTGCCCCAGGGCCTCGATATCGATACCGAGGAACTGCTTGAAGACCGACTTCGAACGGTGGCGGTTGCGGTTGGTGTCGGTGGTCGGGAAGCGCGACAGCCAGGCATGGGTGGTCAACACTCCGGCGTGGGGGAAGGGCTTGTCGATGCGTGCCGAGATCCGCGCCTGACGTGCCGGCACGAACTGATCCTCGCCCGCAAAACTGCCAGAGATCGGCTCGGCCCCCATCACCCGGCCGATGATCGGATTGGCCATGGTGTAGTCGGCGGTGACGATCTCGCTCCAGGGGCGCTCGTTATCGACGATATAGCTCAGCAGATGGACCGGCTGGTGGCGCACCGCATCGTGCAACTGGCCACGCTCCGTCCGGCTCAACCCGGTCAGCGCTGGATAGTCGTCACGACTCAGGCCCCGACTCCCGTAGAGCCCGGCGGCCCCGTTACTGAGGAAGCGTTCAAACCCCGCCCGCTCGGCAAAGCCATGCAGCGCGTCCCCCGCCATCATCCCCCGCAGGGTCTGGCGCAGAGTCTCGTCGGAGTCTACCGCCGCCCGCTCCGCCGCCGTGGGTATCCGGTTCAACAACAGCAGGCTCGCCTTGCGTAGGGTCGCCTGGGGATCGAGCAGACGGACCCCATCGGGGGCGCTGGCGTCGCGCTGCAGGGTCAGGTTCAGGCTGCCGGAGCGACTCGAACGGTTGCCCGCCGCATCCAGCGCCAGGATCTGGTAGCGGTAGCTACCCTGTTGCAGACCGGTATCGGTGAAGCTGTTCCAGCGGGTCGTGGCGATCAACTGGCCATCACGGTAGATCTCGTAGCCGGTCACCTGCCAGTTGTCGTCAGCGTCGGTCCAGGTCAGGGTCAGCGAGTCGTTGGTGGTGGCCGCCAGGGCGAGATCGACCGGCTGGTCCGGGCCTTGGGTATCGGCCGCCTGACCGGCATAGAAGTGGGCCAACGCCTGAACCGCCTGGGGATCGACACGATGCGCCTGGTCGAGACCACCGCGCATCGCCGTGGGGGCCTGACTGCGATCCGCCAGATAGTCGCTCAACACCGCCTCCAGATAGGGACGCCATTGACCCGCCAGACGCACCCCGGTCAGACCGTTGTCGCGGCCGCTGTTGGTATGACAACTCTCGCACTCGCCCTGGTGCAGACGCTGACCAAGCTGCTGCAGGTTGGCATCGACCGACTGGCTGATCTGGCTCTGCGGCAGCGCGGCGAAGTAGTCGGCCATCGCCGCGATCTGATCCGCCGAGTAGCCCTTGGCGACCCGATCCATCATGCTGGCGTGGCGGCGGCCGCTCTGGTAGTCGTTCATCACCCGCACGAAGTAGCCACGATCGAACCCGGCGATGGCCGGCATCGCCGGGCCACCGCTGACGCCGTCACTGCCATGGCAGATGGCGCAGTTGCCCACCAACGCCGCCACCGGGATATCGCCAACAGTCGGCGCCGAACCGCCGCAGGCGGCCGGATCGTCCAGCTGGCGCAGGAACTCCGCCAGGTTGCGATAGGCGAGGCTCTGGGCATCACCAAACGGCGCACCGCCGCCGTGGGGACGCGTGCCGATACTCTTCTCCAGCAGCGTCGCGCCACCCAGCTGGTTGGCGGCATCCACCACCACCTTCTGGTTACGGCTCGCCGCATCGGTCCCCTGATGGAGCACGAAGCGGGTCATATGGGCGAGACCGCCGGGGTTGTGACAGCTGGCGCAGCGCTCCAGATGGGGGGCGACCTCGCGCACGAAGAACGACTCGGTGGCGGCGCAGGCCGCGGCCAGGCTGACATCGGCCGGGTTCGAAGCCGCGGAGAGGTTACCCGCTGCATCGATCGCCTTGACCTGATAGCTGTAGCTGAGGCCCGCCTCGGCGGAGCTGTCGGTGTATTCGGTCTGCATCGCGGTGGCTATCAGGCGGCCGTCGCGGATCACCCGATAGCCGCTCACCGCCTGGTTGTCCCGCGAGACCCCCCAACTGAGGCGCACGCTCTGGTTGCCCAGCAGCTCGGCGCGCAGGCTGGAGGGGGTGGTCGGGGCCTCGGTGTCACCGGTGCGCACCTCCACCACCTGACTTGCACTGGAGAGGTTGCCCGCCGCATCCAGCGCCCGGATCTGATAGCGGTAGCGGCTGCTGCCCGCCAGCCCCTGGTCGCTGTAGCTGGTGCTGGCCACCCTGGCGATCAGCTTGCCATCGCGCAGCACCTGATAGCCACTGACCCCAACGTTGTCGGTTGCGGCCTGCCAGCTCAGTTGCATCGAGGTGGCATCAGTGGGCTGTACACTCAGCCCGGTCGGGACCGAAGGTGGGGTGCCGTCATCGGTGGTGACGGTGAGCGCGGCGGTCGGTGGCGAGGCATTGCCCGCCGCATCCAGGGCGATCACCTGATAGCTGTAGTGGCTGAAGCTCTGCAGACCCTGATCGGTGAAGCGGGTCGCGTTGACCGTCGCCACCGGCTCGCCATTGCGCAGCAGCCGATAGCCAGTCACCGCGATATTGTCACTCGCCGCGCCCCAGCTGAGGGCGATGCTGTCGTTGCTCCGTGCTGTCACTTGCAACGCCCCCGGCACGCCGGGGGGGATGGTGTCCGGCACCGTCAATTCAACCTGGCTGGCGGGAGACTCGGTGCCGTTGGGCCAGACCGCCTTCACCGCATAGCGGTAGGCCTGACCAACCTCGACCTGGGTATCGCAATAGTCATTAGCATCGACACTACCCAGTAGCCGGCCATCGCGATAGACATGGTAGCGCCCAATCAGGTCGTGGGGCTGCCACGCCAGGGTCACCCCCTGATGGCCCTGCTCGGTGATCTCCAGCCCTGCCGGCGCCTGGGGCGCACCGCTCTGGTCCGCCTGCCAGACCAGCTGGGCTACGGCACCGCCTCCGACCTCGAAATAGTCCATCCGGATCTGGTGGCGTCCCTGGTCGAGAAAAACTCGCTGGCTATACTCGGTCGGCGCCATCGGCCGCCAGGCATCGATCAGCAGCTGGTCATCGACCCACAGCCGCACCCCGTCATCGGTGCGGCTGGTGAAGCTGTACTCACCCGCCGGCAGGTCGAATGCACCACTCCAGCGCGCCGAAAAGTGGTCACGCCCCTTCACCCCTAGCGGCTTGCCACCGCCCCAGTCGAAGTCGATCTTCGGCTCCTGGCGGATATCTGCCAGCGGCCCCTTCAGGTCACCCTGGTTGTAGTATTCGGCGCAGAACGCCCCTACCGGCAGCGGGGAACAGTCATCGATCGGCTGCCAGTTGACCTTCAGTACGGCACCGCCCCAACCGTCAAAGTGCTCCACTCGGACCCGGTGTTTGCCCTGGGTCAGTTGACGCACCGCCCGGTACTCGGTGGGTTTCTGCTGGTTCCAGTAGTCGATGATCAGTTCATCATCGAGCCACACCCGCACCCCATCGTCGGCCAGCGCCGAGAAGCGGTAGAGCCCCGCCTCGAAGGCGAAATCCCCCACCCACTTGTCGGAGAAGGTGTCGTGCTCGATGTTGTCGATCGGCAGATTTGGCCAGTCGAAGTCGAGCCTATCGACCTCCAGAGTGTCGGCCAGCCCCCCCTTGAAGCCCATTTCTTCATAGAACTCGCCGCAGAAACGCCCCTCCGGCACCACCGAGCAGTCGGGGGCTTTGCTCCAGCTCAGCTTCGCCTTAGCCTTGCCCCAGGCCTCGTAGTACTCCACCTTGACCCGATGGGTGCCAGCCTCCAGCTTCAGTAGCGTGCGCTGCTTGCCGTACCAGGGCCAGCTGCGTTTCCAGGCATCGATGATCAGATCGCCATCCACCCAGACCCGGAAGCCGTCATCGGCATCGCTACGGAAGCGGTAGTAGCCTGCCTCGAATTCAAAGTCACCCTGCCAGCGGGCAGAGAACTTGTCGTGACTCAGCGCCTCGCTGGGTCCACCACCCTGCCAATCAAAATCTATAGCCGGATCGAGACTCGCCTCCAGCGGCTCGCCGGAGAGATCCTGATTGGGGAAGTATTCGCCACAGAACTCACCGCTGGGCACCGCGTCGCAGCTGGGCGCGGTCTCCCAGAGCAGGCCCACACTGGCGTTGCCCCAGCCTTCGCGGTATTCGACCTTGATCCGATGGTTACCCGCGCTCAGACGACGCAAGACCTGGCGTTTGCCGAACCAACTCCATTTTGGATCCCAAGCGTCGATCACCAACGCGCCATCGATCCAGACCCGCATCGCATCATCAAAGTGGCTTTTGAAGCGGTAGGTGCCGGCGGCAAATGGGAAATCCCCCTCCCAGCGAACCGAGAACTTGTTTGCCCCTACCCCTACGATCGGGTTGCCGCTGCCCCAGTCGAAGTCGATCTTGTCGTAGAGCCGCGAATCCACCGGATCGCCGCTCAGGTCGGTGGTGGCAAAGAAGCTGGCGCAGAACTGCCCTTCCGGCACCTGCGAACAGTCGGCGGTCTCCTCCCAGCGCAGCTTGGCGACAGCACCACCACCGCTCTCGAAGTACTCCATCTTGATGCGATGTGTGCCCGCTGTAAGCGGCAGCATGGCACGGTATTCGGTGGGCCGCTGATGGCGCCAGCCATCGATGATCAGCCGCCCATCGACCCACACCCGGATACCGTCATCCCCGGTGGCGATGAAGCGGTAGCCCGACGCCTTGAACGCGAAGTCGCCCTGCCAACGCACCGAGAAGTTGTCCTTCCAGACCCCGTCGATCGGTGCGCCGCTTTTCCAGTCAAAGTTGATGGCCGAGTCGACGCGCCCCTCACTAGGCGCCCCGGTGAGGCCCTTGTTGCCGAAGAACTCGGCACAGAAACGCCCGCTCGGCACCGCCTCGCACCCCGCCACCCGCTGCCAGTGGAAGTTGGCGCGGGCACTGCCCCAGCGCTCTTTGTACTCCACCCGGACCCGATGGCTGCCCGCCGTCAGCCGATAGAGCCGGTGCTGCTTGCCGTAGAGCGGCCACTTGCGCGCCCCATCCCAGCTGTCGATGATCGGCTCGCCGTCGATCCAGACCCGCATGCTGTCGTCGGCATCGCTGACGAAGCGGTAGGCCCCCGCCTCGAAGGTGAAGTCGCCCTGCCAGCGCAGCGAGAAGCGGTCGGTGCGCTTGCTATTGTCCGGGCTCCCCTTGCCCCAGTCGTGGGCGATCTGCGCCTCAGTCCAGCCATCCACCGGGTCGCCCTGCAGCTCTTCGTTGTGGAACAGCTCGGCGCAAAACTGGCCGCTCGGCACCGTGCCGCAACCGGGCACCGCCTCCCAGCGGAGATTGGCCCGGGCGTCGCTCCAGGCCTCGCGGTACTCCATGCGGATCTTGTGCAGCCCCGGGGCGAGACGCAGCAGGCGGCTGTATTTGCCGCGGTAGCTCCAATCCATGCTCCAGGCGTCGATCACCTGGCGATCGTCGATCCAGAGCCGAATGCCGTCATCCACATCACTGGTGAAGCGGTAGGCGCCACCGTCGAAGTTGAAACTGCCCTCCCAGCGCACCGAGAAGCGGTCGGGGTTGACCCCATGCATCGGCCGCTGCCGGCCCCAGTCGAAGGCGATGGCCGGCGTCTGCTCCTGACGCACCGGCTCACCCTGGAGCTGCTCGTTGTTGAAGTAGCTGCCGCAGAAGGCGCCGCTGGGCACGCCGCCGCAAGGGTGGCGCTGCTCCCAATGGAACTGGGCCGTGGCCCAGCCGCCATGCTCCTTGTATTCGACCTTGATCCGGTGGCTGCCAGCCGCCAGATGCAGATCCTTGAAATACTCGGTGGCGGCCTGGGGCTTCCAGGAGTCGATGATCGGCGCATCGTCGATCCACACCCGCATCCCGTCATCGGTGCGGGCGATAAAGCGGTAGTCGCCCTCGGTGAAGGTGAAGTCCCCCTGCCAGCGGGCCGAGAAGTTATCCTTGCCGATCACCCCCGCCAAGGGCGACTCACCCTTCCACTCAAAATCAATGGCCGGCACATTGGCGGCGTGGACCGGCAGCCCAGTCAGTTCGCGGTTGTTGAAGAACTCGCCACAGAAGGCCCCGTTTGGCACCGACTCGCAGCGCTGCCCCAGCTCCCAGCTGACGTGGGCACGGGCCCAGCCGCCCCACTCCCGATATTCGACCCGCACCCGCTGCAACCCCGCCGGCAGCGTGACCACCTGGTTGATGCGGCCACCGTGCTGCCAGGAGTCGATGAGCAGCCGATCACCGATCCAGACCCGCACCCCATCATCGGTGTAGCTGTGGAGGTTGTACTCCCCCGCCTCGAACTGGAACTCGCCCAACCAACGGACTGAGAAGTGATCCTTGCCCAGTCCGCCGGCGGGTGCCTTGTCCTGCCACTCGAACGCAATCTGTTGATCTTCACGCACCAGCGCCGCATCACCGGCCAGGTCGTGGTTGTCGTAGTAGGCACCGCAGAAGCGCCCCTGGGGAATCGCCCCGCAGCCGACGGCGGCGGCCCAGCTCAGCTCGGCCACGGCGCCACCGCCAGCCTCAAAATATTCGGCGCGGATGCGGTGGCTGCCCGCCTTCAGCCAGAGGCTCTTCTGATGGAGGGTCGGCGCTTGCCCATGCCAGCTGTCGATCACCGGTTCACCGTCAACCCAGAGGCGGAAGCCATCGTCGGTCCGTACCTGGAAGTTGTAGCTGCCATCCTGATCAAACTGGAAGTCACCCTGCCAGCGTACCGAGAAGTTGTCCCGCGGCAGGCTGGCATCAGCGCTGCCGTTGCCCCAGTCAAAGTTGACCTGTGGGTCAATGCGCACCAGCGCCGGATCACCCTCCAGGTTTCGGTTGGCAAAATACTCGGCACAGAACTCACCCGCCGGCACTGAAGCACAATTGACCAGCTCAGCGCCCAACGGCTGCCAGTCGAGGGAGAGAAAGGCGTTGCTACCGAGACGGTACTCCAGCGCCAGCAGATGGTCCCCCTGGCTAAGATGAGCGGTGCGCATGGCATCCACTGCCCCGCCATCACTGCTGCCCTGGTAGAGGGGCTGACCATCCAGCGACAGCTTCAGCTCACGGGCGCCATGGCTGAGCATAAACTGGTAGTCGCCCTGGGCGAACACGAAGGAGCCGCTCCAGCGCAGCAGCAGGCCATCCACCGCCACTCCCACGGGCAGATCGCCGAGGCTAAAACGCAGGCCGTTGTCGCTGATCTGGAGCTGCGCCTGCTCTAGAGGGAGCCACTGAGCACCGTCGAAATATTCAAGGCAGAAGCCACCGCCAGGTTGCAGGCAGCCGACCCGCTCCAGCGCCAGACCCAACGCTGCCTCGCCGCTCAGGTCCTGATAGTCGAGGCGCAGCTGATGATAGCCCTCGGACAGGGTGAGATAGCTACCCAGGGTACGTTGCGGAGATGGGGCGTCCCAGGCGTCGATCAGCGGTGTGCCATCGAGCCAGAGCCGCACCTTATCGTCGGCATCGAGCTCAGCACGGTAGATGCCAGCGCCCGGGTTGAGGCTGCCGATCCAGCGCAGCGAGAAGCCGTCCCGGCCAACACCGGCATCCGGACCGCCCAGCCCCCAGTCCCAATCGAGCAGCTGCTGGCGGCCACTGGCGGCGGTCGAGGCCGGCAGATCACCGGCCAGCGCCAGGGCCGGAGCGCCTTGGGGATCATCCTGGCCACTGTATTCGAGGCAGTAGCGTCCCTCGGTCACCCCCTCGCAGTGCGCCAGTTGCAGCCCAGGACGCTCCTCCAGCCAGAGTCCGGCGCTGTCGCCATCCACCGGAAGCAGCGCGGCGGGCAGACGCAGCTCGACCCCATCCCAGCTCAGCAGGGCCGGGTAGTCGCTAAGCGCCATCTGCTGGGCCGCCCGCCCCGGCTGGGGACGCGGGGTGACGCGCCAGAGGCGCTCACCGGGGTTGCCGGCGCTGGTGATGATAAAGGGGCGGGCGCGCTCGATCAGGCTGTCGATGCGGGCCCTTTTGCCCGTCGCACCCAACCGCTGCTGGAGTTCGCTCAGGGTTGCGGAGAGGAGTTGATCATCCTGCAGATCGCTATGCCCGGCCAGGTAGTCACTGACCCCGGACAGGCCGGCGTGCAGGATCAGCTCGCGGTAGAAGAGGCCACCCTGGCTGACCGATTGGCTGTCGCTGCCAAAGATCAGGCTCCCCTCCAGCAGCGGATGGATCGGCCGGTCCGAGGCCAGCGCCATACCGCGCAACCGGTCGATGGCGTCGCTAAGGCTGTCGAAGGGGGCGTTCTGGTTGCCGGAGAGGGGGTTGGGCTCGCCCTCCAGCAGCAGTTGTGACTGATGTGTGCCGACCTGGGCAGCAGGGTTGGCAAGCCGGCCCCAGACCGGGGCGACCGCAAAGGCGGCGTTCTGATCGTAGAACCCCTGGACGGAGACCTGGGCGGCGGGAAACCAGCGCTGTAGCGGCGTCACCACCACCTGCGCCAGCCAGGCGGCGCTGCGGCGGCCCATCAGCCGGTCCCAGGTGGGATGGGCCTCACCGTTGCGGCCCGCTGTTAGCAGCGCAGACGCATCTTTCAGGCCGATCGATTCGGCCAGCGGCACAAAGCCAGGACTGACGGTCAGGCGATTAAAATAGGCGTCAGGGTCGCCCTGCAGCAGACCACGGGCGTAGAGCCCCGCTACCGAGAGATCGCTGCTGGAATCGATGCTAAGCAGGTCGAGCTGACCACCCAGCCCGGCATAACGGGCCAGAAACGCCTCGACCAACGCCTGGCTCGTCTCGGCGCTGGCCTGCCACCAATCGGCCTGGCCCTGGGTGATCGCCGTATCCACCCCCGCACTGATGCGTTCACCGACCAGCAGCAGCAGACCCCGCTGGCCCGACGCAAGGTCACCGGTAGCAACCGCCGCCTCGGCAGCCAGTGCCTCCACCTCGGCAACGGAGCTGACCCCACTCAGATCGATCCGCTGAAGCTGAGGCAGGTTGGCAAACTGATCGGCAGAGGCATACAACCGGTAGCCCAGTGGCTGGGTGCCACCCATGGTCGGAAAGCACAGCCCCAGCAGCAACAGAATGGGCAGGAGGGTGCATCGGTAATGTTTCCAGCTGGCGATCATATCCATGCCTTCCATGAATCGAAATGGTACCTGCGTCGACTGCTGCCGCCTGGGATCAAGCACAGCAGAGACCGCCTCTCAGGGAATAATCTGAAATGCACAAACGAGCGTCATTCAGCCTGCCCAAACTGCAGAATTTGGGAATAAAAAGCGGATTAGGAATTTATTTAATCAATTTGCGGCGCAAATTGTGAAGCGCTAGACGCACCTCATGTGACATATGTCACATTTTTTTGATCGACGGGTCCGATCAACCCCGCCGGGCAATCACCACCCGAATCGCCTCTGGGCCGAGCCAGCGCTCCAGCCGCCGCAGCAGTTCGTCGCTGGGATTGACCCGCCAAGCCTCCCCCAAGTGGATCTCAGCGCTGGCCGTGGCAGAGCGATAGTGGAGACGGATCGCACATGTGCCGCCGAGAAACGGGCTCAGCAGCTGTTGCAGCTGCTGACGGAATTCGGCCACCTCGGTGGCGACCGGTGCAACCTTTAGGTCGAGGTGGCTGGCATAGAGTCCGCGCGCCTGCTCCACCGTGAGCAGGTTGTCGGCGCGCACGCTGAGGCCACCCCGGTACTCGTCGTAACTGAGGCTGCCGGAAACCACCAGCAGGTTGTCGCTGACCAGCAGATCGCGGTGCGCCTCGTAAGCCTCGTTGAACAGGGTCACCTCGATGCGACCGCTCTTGTCATCCAGCAGCAGGGTGCCCATGCGGCCGCGTTGGGTCTGCCGATGGCTGACGGAGACCACCAGCCCCACCACCACCACCGGCACACCGCGCCGGCGACCGCCGCCTCCACCGCCGTTGTTCTCAACCGAGAGCTCGGCGATACGGCTGCTGGCCAGCTGTTTGCGATCCTGCTCGTAGCGGTCGATGGGGTGGCCGGTGAGATAGAGGCCGAGGGTCTCCTTTTCGCCTTGCAGACGCTGCTCGTCATCCCACTCCTCCACCCCCTCGGGCACCACTGCCGGCTCGGCCCCGCCCTGTGCCGATTCACCCATGCCGAACAGGTCATCCTGACCAACCTCCTGGGCCTCATGCTGCTGCTCCGCCATCTTCAGGGCCAGCGGCAGATGCAACATCATGGTGGCACGATTCTCGCCCAGACCATCCAGCGCACCGGCGCGAATCAGCGACTCCAGCACCCGCCGGTTGACCCGCTTCATATCGATACGGCGGCAGAAGCTGAACAGATCGGCGAACGGGCCGTTGGCATCACGCTCGAGAACGATGCTCTCGATCGCCGACTCCCCCACCCCCTTGATCGCGCCCAAGCCGTAGATAACGGTCTTCTCATCAGCGATGGTGAACTTGTACTGGGACAGGTTGACCTGGGGCGGCTCCACCTTGAGCTGCATGCGCCGCGACTCGTCGATCAGCGGCACCACCTTGTCGGTGTTGTCCATATCCGCCGAGCAGACCGCCGCCATGAAGGCCGCCGGGTAGTGGGCCTTGAGCCACATGGTCTGGTAGGAGACCAGCGCGTAGGCGGCAGAGTGGGATTTGTTGAAGCCGTAGCCGGCGAACTTCTCCACCAGGTCGAAGATCTTCATCGCCAGTTCGGCGTCGATGCCGTTGTTCTCCGCGCCCTCCTTGAACACCGCACGCTGCTTGGCCATCTCCTCCGGCTTCTTCTTGCCCATTGCGCGGCGCAGCATGTCGGCGCCACCCAGCGAGTAGCCAGAGAGCACCTGGGCGATCTGCATCACCTGCTCCTGGTAGAGGATAATGCCGTAGGTAGCATCGAGAATCGGCTTCAACGACCCATGTTGATACTGGGCGTCTGGGTAGGAGATCGCCTCGCGGCCATGCTTGCGGTTGATAAAGTTGTCGACCATGCCCGACTGCAGCGGGCCGGGCCGGAACAGCGCCACCAGTGCAGTGATGTCGTCGAAACTGTCGGGCTGCAACTTCTTGATCAACTCCTTCATGCCGCGGGACTCGAGCTGGAACACCGCGGTGGTCTCGCACCGCTTGAGCATCTTGAAGGTGGCCGGATCGGCCATGTCGATGGCGCTAATATCGATCGGCTCCAAGCCCTGTTTGGCGCGCCCAGCATTCACCGTCTGCAGAGCCCAGTCGATGATGGTAAGGGTGCGCAGGCCGAGGAAGTCGAACTTCACCAGCCCCGCCTGTTCCACATCATTCTTGTCGAACTGGGTCACCAGGTTGCCACCGCCCTCTTCACAGTAGAGCGGGGCGAAGTCGGTGAGCAGGCCAGGGGCAATCACCACGCCGCCCGCGTGCTTGCCAGCGTTGCGCGCCAGCCCCTCAAGCTTGCGCGCCATCTTGATCAGCTCACCCACCTCCTCATCGGTGCGGTAGGCGTCGGCCAGATCTTCGCTCTCCTCCAGTGCCTTCTCCAGGGTCATGCCCAGCTCGAAGGGGATCATCTTTGCCACCCGGTCGGTAAAACCGTAGGGGTGGCCGAGCACCCGCCCGACGTCGCGCACCACCGCCTTCGCCGCCATCGAGCCGTAGGTGATGATCTGCGACACCGAATCACGGCCATACTTGCGCGCCACATAGTCGATCACCTCATCGCGCCGATCCATGCAGAAGTCGATATCGAAGTCGGGCATAGAGACCCGCTCTGGATTGAGGAAGCGCTCGAACAGCAGTTCGTGCTCGATCGGGTCGAGATCGGTGATCTTCAGCACGTAGGCGACCAGCGAGCCGGCGCCGGAGCCGCGCCCCGGCCCCACCGGGATAGCGTTGTCCTTGGCCCACTGGATGAAGTCGGCAACGATCAGGAAATAGCCGGGGAAGCCCATCTGGTTGATCACGTCGAGTTCGATCTGCAGCCGCTCGTCATAGGGCTTGCGGATCTCCGCAAAGTCGGCGCTGCTAGTGTCGAACAACTGCTCGAGTCGCCACTCCAGCCCCTTGCGCGACTCCTCGGAGAAAAACTGCTCGATGGTCATCCCCTCGGGGATCGGGAAGTCGGGCAGGAAGTGCTTGCCGAGAGTTAACGCAAGGCTGCAGCGCTTGGCGATCTCGACACTGTTGGCGAGCGCCTCTGGGATGTCGGCAAACAGCTCGCACATCTCCTGCTGGGTGCGCAGATACTGCTGCTCGCTGTAGAGCCGCGGGCGGCGCGAATCCTCCAGGGTGCGGCCATCGTGGATGCAGACCCGCACCTCATGGGCTTCGAAATCCTCGCTGGCGAGAAAACGCACATCGTTGGTCGCCACCACCGGCACATCCCGGGCCGCCGCCAGGGCTACCGCGGCGTGCAGATAGGCCTCCTCATCGGGACGACCGGTGCGATTCAGTTCCAGGTAGAACCGATCACCGAACAGCTCCAGCCAACCCGCCAGCAGCCTCTCCGCCGCGGCCTGGTTGCCCGCCAGCAAGGCGCGCCCCACATCCCCGTCACGCCCTGCTGAGAGGGCGATCAAGCCATCCACGCTGCCTTCGAGCCAGGCCCGATCCAGCATCGGCCGGCCTAGATGCTGGCCCTCACGATAGCTGCGCGAGACCAGCCGGGTCAGGTTGCGATAACCCTCAAGATTCTGCACCAGCAGCAGCAGACGGAAGGGCTTGTTGACATCATCCGGATTGCGGAGCCACAGATCGGTGCCGGCGATCGGCTTGATACCGCCGCCCAGCGCCGCCTGGTAGAACTTGATCAGAGCAAACAGGTTGGATTGATCGGTGAGCGCCACCGCCGGCATGCCCAGCTCCACCGCCTTTGCCACTAGCGGTTTGATGCGCACCATGCCATCGACCAGGGAGTATTCAGAGTGGACGCGGAGGTGGATGAAGTTGGGTTGCATGGGGCGTGACTTAAGGTGCTCGGTGCGGCGGCTAATTGAGGATGCAGAGCTTACCAAATCGCCCCGGCCAGGCGCGACCCTCGCCCCCCCGGCCGGCTCAATCGAGCAGCCGGCGCACCGGGGCGAAGGAGCGGCGGTGGATCGGGCTGACCCCCAGCTCCTGCAACGCCTGCAAGTGGACCTTGGTAGGATAGCCTTTGTGACGGGCCAAGCCGTAGCCGGGATGGTGTTGATCGAGCTCGACCATCTCCCGGTCGCGCGCCACCTTGGCGATGATGGAGGCGGCGCTGATCGCCTCGACGCTGCTGTCGCCGCCGATGATCGCCTCCACCGGGCAGGCGAGCTGCGGGGCATGTTTGCCATCCACCAGCACCCGCTGCGGCGTCAGTGCCAGTGCCTCCACGGCGCGGCGCATCGCCAGCAGGCTCGCCTGCAGGATGTTGATCTGGTCAATCTCCTCCACCTCGGCGCGCCCCAGCGCCCAGGCCAGCGATTGGGTGCGAATCTGCTCCGCCAGCTGTTCGCGACGCTTTTCCGAGAGCTTTTTAGAGTCGGCCAGTCCCTCAATCGGCTGCGCCGGGTCGAGGATCACCGCCGCAGCCACCACCGGGCCGGCCAGTGGCCCGCGGCCCACCTCGTCGACCCCCGCAACAAAGATATGATCAGTCACTTTTGTTCTCCATCAAGCATCGCCAAGATCGCATCCGCAGCACGATCGGCTGCGTTGCGCCGTAGGTTTTTGTGAATCTCGGCATAGCGTGTGGCGATTTCGGCACGCCGCTGCGGATCATCGAGCAGCGCCAGCAGCGCAGAACCCATCGCCTCGGGTTCTACCTGCTGCTGCAGAAACTCTGGCGCCAGCTCCTCTTCTGCCAGCAGGTTGGCCATCGCCATGTAGGGGATCTTCACCAGATTGAGGCGGGTCACCAGCCAGTAGGTGAGTGCTGCCAGCCGATAGGCAACCACCATCGGCCGCTTCAGCAGCAAGGTCTCCAAAGTGGCGGTGCCGGAAGCGGTGAGCACCAGATCCGCCGCGCCGATCGCCTCGCGCGGGCGGCCATCCAGCAAGGTCAGGGGCAGGCCGGGGGCGAACTCTGCGGCCGCTATGGAAAACGCCTCGCGGAGCCGCTGGTTGACCATCGGTGCGACAAACTGCAGTTCGGGGCGCTGCTGATGGCACCAACTAGCGGTCTGCAGAAACGCCGCCGAGAGCATCTTCAGCTCGCTCATGCGGCTACCCGGCAATAGTGCGATCACCGGCCGCTGCGGATCGAGGCCTAATTCATGACGCAACTGCTGCGCATCCGCCGGCTCGAGTGGGATCTGATCCGCCAGCGGGTGGCCGACATATTCGGCACGCACCCGGTTGGCGCGCAGAAATTCACTCTCGAAGGGAAACAGGCAGAGCATCAGATCGACCGCGCTATGCAGATTTTTGACCCGCCCCTGGCGCCAGGCCCAGACCGTGGGGCTGACAAAGTGTGCGGTGCGGATGCCATTTTGTTTCAGACGGCGTGCCAGCGGCAGATTGAAATCAGGGGCATCCACGCCGATGAAGAGATCCGGCGGGTCGGTGCGAAAATGGTTGTAGAGACGGCGGCGCATCGCCAGCAAGGCGGGCAGATGTTTCAGCACCTCGACCAGCCCCATCACCGGTTCGATACGAGCCAGAGGCTGGCAACCGGCCGCCTCCATCTGCGGCCCGGTCACGCCTTCGAAGCGCAGCCCCGGACGTTTCGCCTGCAGTGCCTCGATAAGAGAGGCTGCGAGGATGTCGCCCGAGACCTCGTTGGCGACGATGCCAATACGTATCATCAGCGGATGATGCCGCGTCCGCTGTCGTGCAGAAAATCGACCATCAGATCCACCTCTGGTGTCTCTGCGGCGATCACCCGCAGGTCGTCGAGCGCCTCTTCGAGACGCTGATTCGACATGTAGATCGCCTTGTAAGCGCGCTTGATCTGCTGCATCGCTGTCTCGGAGAAGTCGCGTCGACGCAGCCCTTCGCGATTGATGCCGTGGGGTTTGGCGGGTTGGCCCGAGACCATCAGGTAGGGCAGCACATCCTTGCTGATCGCCGAGCCCATGGCACAGAAGCTGTGGGCGCCGATGCGGCAGAACTGGTGCACGATAGTGAAACCGCCGAGGATGGCGTAGTCGTCGATAATCACATGGCCACCCAGGGAGGCGGCATTGGCCATGATCACGTTGTCCCCCAGCTGACAGTCGTGGGCGACATGAGTGTAGGCCATCAGCAGGTTGTCGTTGCCGATGCGGGTGGTCGCTGTATCCTGCAGCGTGCCGCGGTTGATGGTGGTGAATTCGCGGATCACGTTGCGATCACCAATCTCCAGCCAGGTCTCTTCGCCGGCGTACTTTTTATCCTGGGGATCTTCACCGACCGAGGCGAACTGGAAGATGCTGTTGTCCTGGCCGATGCGGGCCGGCCCTTTGATCACCGCATGGGGACCCACTCTGGTGCCTTTGCCGATCTGTACACCGGCACCGATGATGCTGAACGGGCCAACCTCGACCCCCTCCTCCAGCTCAGCCGACGGGTCGACGATGGCACGCGGGTCGATCAGGGTCATATCTCCCGGGCGGTACAGATGATGTTGGCGGTGGCTGCGACCTTACCATCCACCGTCGCTTTGCAGGAGAACATACCCATACCGCGACGCATGGCGGTCTGCTCCACCTCAATGCGCAGCTGATCACCCGGCTCCACCGGGCGTTTGAAGCGCGCCTTGTCGATGCCGACAAACAGGTAGATGGTGTTTTCACTGACAGTGGAAGGGTTTGACTCCATCGCCAGCAGACCGGTAGCCTGGGCCATCGCCTCGACGATCAACACCCCCGGCATCACCGGCTTGATCGGGAAATGGCCGTTGAAGAAGGGTTCGTTGTAGGTGACATTCTTCAGCGCCACCAGCCGGGTATCTTTTTCAAATTCCATGACCCGGTCGATCAACAAAAACGGGTAGCGGTGCGGCAGCAAGCTGAGCACCTTTGTAATATCCATAACGGTCAAAACGCTCTCCCCACTCTTCAATCTTTTGGCTGGCTGACATTACCCAGCAACTCTTTGACTTGTTTTTCAAGTTGCTTCAGGCGCTTGGCAAAATCATCCAGATGGCGGATCCGGGCCACGGCCCTTTTCCAGGCACTATTCTCGGTCGCAGGCAGGCCGCTGCTGTAGTAGCCCGGCTGTTCAAAGGAGCGGGTTACCAGCGCTTGACCGGAAAAGTGCACATTGTCACCGATTTTGATGTGTCCAACCACACCGGACGCACCGCCGAAAGTACAGCCGCGGCCAATTCGGGTTGAGCCGGCGACGCCGCTAAGCCCCGCCATCGCGGTATCTTCTCCCACCTGCACGTTGTGCGCGATCATGATCAAGTTGTCCAGCTTGACCCCGTCCGCCAGTACCGTATCGTCCAGGGCGCCACGGTCGATGGTGGTGTTGGCACCAATCTCGACCCGCTTGCCAACACGCACCCGCCCCAGCTGCGGTACTTTCTCCCAGCGCCCCTGGTCGTTGGCCAGGCCAAAACCGTCGGCGCCCAACACCGCACCGGGGTGAATCAGGCACCGCTCACCGAGCTCGGTATCGCGGCAGAGGGTGACCCGCGCTACCAGCCGCGATCCCGCCGCAATTTTACAGCCAGGCTCGATCACGCAGCCCGGCCCAATATAGACTCCGGCACCGATCATCACATCGGCACCGACCACCGCACAGGGTCCGATCCAGGCGCTGGCATCTACCGCAGCACTCTCATCCACCACGGCACTGGGGTGACGGCCCGGCTCAAATCGCGCGGGCGGAAACAGCTGCGCGGCGATACGCGCATAGGCCAGGTGCGGATTATCACTGATCACCACTGCGGCGTGACAGTGCTCCGCATACTCGGCAGAGAGAATCACCGCAGAGGCTTTGGTATCCGCCAGGTAGTGCCGGTATTTCGGGTTGGTGAGGAAGCTGATCTGGCCGGAAGTCGCGCCGGAGAGCGTACCGACCCCGCTGATCCTGAGATCAGGATCACCCCGAAGTTCCGCCCCAACAGAGGCAGCAAGGTCCCCCAGCCGGCTCACCATACCCCACTCCTCCCGCTATTTCGAAACCAGTTCCCGCAGCTTCTCCAGCACCATCTCTGAGATATCGATCCGCTTGCTGAAGTAGACCACGCCGTCGGAGACGATCAGGTCGATATTCTCCGCCTTGCCGACATCGCGGATCACCTCCCGCACCTGGGTCCGCAGCTTTTTGAACTCCTCGTTCTGGCGCAGGTTGAGGTCCTCGCGAAACTCGGTCTGTGCATTTTTCAGCTTGCGACGACGGGAGAGAATGTCGCGTTCAAGGCGTTTGACCTCGGATTCGCTCATCACCGTACCGTCCCGCTTCAGCTTTTCCTCCAGCTGCTTCAGTTGGCTCTGGCTCGACAGCAGATCCTTCTCACGGCGGGAGAACTCCTTCTGTAGCCGCTTGCGGGCCGCCTGGTACTGGGGGGACTCCTCAAACACCTTGGTCGCGTTGACAAAGGCGATCCGGTAATCCTCTGCCATCGCGGCGCTTGCGCCGGCCAGCAACAACACCAGAAAAACAAATTTCAAAACTCTATTCACTATTTACTCCTACTGCATCAATAGGTCGTACCAAAACTGAACTGAAGCGTCTCGACTGAATCACCCGACTTATCATTCAATGGATGACCGAGACTAAACGCCAATGCACCCACTGGCGATAGCCAGGATACCATTACGCCAGTGGACATCCTGATCTCATCCCAATCGATACTGCCTCCATCACGCAGATCAAACACATTGCCCGCATCGAAGAAGACCCCCCAGCGCATGGTTTTTCTGAAGGAATCCATTGGCGGCGGCATCAAAAGTTCGACCTGGCCGATCAGCTTGCTGTTCGCCCCCAACGCCCTGTCGGTGGAGTCCTTAGGACCGAGGGTATTATCTTCGAAGCCACGCACCGATCCGATACCACCGGCGAAAAAGTTGCGGAAGAAGGGCAACTCACCGCCAGAGTAACCCTCGCCATAGCCAAGTTCCCCGTTGAGACGCAGGGTCAGCGAACGGCTCAGCGGCAGATAGTGGGTATGACGGTAGTTGATCCGGTAATATTGGAGGTCACTGCCCGGCACATTCATCTCCAGCGACAGGCGTTGATGCCCGCCCCGGCTGGGAAATATGGCGCTATCGCGACTGTCGCGGTTCCAACTGGCCATCAACTCCACGTCGTCAAATTCGTCGCCGTTGCGGTCCTTGAAGTCGATCACCTCGTCGGAAGGGGAGTCTCCCAACACAAAACGGGTATGTTCATAGGCGAGACTAAGCCTGAAGCGATCATGCTCGGTCAGCGGCAGACCAAAGTTCACTCCCAGACGACTCACATCGGTGGAGTAGCTAGAGATATTCAATTCGGAAAAGTCGGTCTCCTGGAAGATCGCCTCAAAGCCGCGACTGATGCCATCGATGGTGTAGTAGGGGTTGGTATAGGAGAGGTTGACCCGCCGGTTGGCCTTACTGGTGTCAAAGCCCGCGCTGACATGTTTGCCGGTACCCAGGAAGTTATCCTGGGAGATACTGCCGTTAAAGATGATGCCCTGGCTCTGCGAGTAGCCCACACCAGCCGCCAGGTTACCCGAAGGCTTCTCGTTCACCTTGATCTCGATATCCACCTGGTCATTGCGGCCGGGTACCGCCGGCGTCTCCAGCGTGACCTCATCGAAATAGCCCAGACGCTGCACCCGCTCGCGGCTCAGCTTGATCTTGCCACCGGAGAACCAGGCAGATTCCATCTGACGCAACTCACGCCGCACCACCTCGTCACGGGTATTGGTATTGCCGCTGATGTTGATGTTACGCACATAGACCCGGCTGCCGGGATCAACGAAATAGGTGATCGCCACCTCGCGCTTCTCTCGATCGATGTCGGGGATGCTGTTGACGTTGGCGAACGCATAGCCGGCGTCTGCGAGTTTGCTGCTGATGCGCTCCGCACTGGCGGTAGTCTGCTTGCGTGAGAAGACCTCGCCACGTTTCAAGTGGATCAGCGGGAAGAATGTCTCGGTGGGCAGCTCCAGATCACCCGCCAGTTTGATCTCGCTGATCGTGAAGACATCACCCTCGGTGAGTACCACGGTAACGTAGATGTCCCTCTTGTCCGGGGTGATCGAGACCTGGGTCGAGTCGATCTTAAAGTCGATGTAGCCGCGATCGAGGTAGTAGGAGCGAAGCTTCTCCAGATCTCCGGCGAGTGCCTGCTTGGAGTATTTGTCCTTGTCCGAGAAGAATTCGTACCAGGCCGGCACACCGAGCTGGAACTCATCCAGCAGATCGTCGTCATCAAATGAATCATTGCCGATGATGTTGATCTTCTTAATGCGTGCCGAAACGCCTTCAGAGATCGTTATCGCCACCGCCACCCGATTGCGCTCCAGCGGCGTCACCGTGGAGTCAATCTTCACTCCGTACTTGCCACGGGAGAAGTATTGCCGGTTCAGCTCCTGCTCCACTCGCTCCAGCAGGGCGCGCTTAAAGACTCGACCCTCGGCCAGTCCAATCTCCTTCAGCCCCGCCTTGAGCTTATCGGTCTCCAGATCCTTGTTACCCTCGAAGCTGATCTCGGCAATAGCGGGGCGCTCCTGCACCACTACCACCAACACATCGCCATCCTGCTCCAGTCGGATATCCTTAAAAAAACCGGTCTTGAACAGGGCACGGATGACCTCAGCCGTATCACCCGGCTCCAACCGCTCTCCCACCTTCACCGGCAGATAATTGAAGACGGTGCCCGCCGCAATGCGCTGCAGACCCTCGACGCGGATATCGCGCACCACAAAAGCGTCCGCCCCGGCAACAGCGGCCATAGAGAACAGCAGAAATCCGACCAGGGATCTTGTCAGCGCACCCATAAAAGACTCAAAAACCTGATTAGTATCCGTGTGGCACGACCCACCACCAAAGCCTGTCTCCAGGCCCCAGCGTTCCCGACAACAAAAGAGTTGGAAAAACCGGACGTTATTATTACAGCCGCGCTAGTATAAGGGATCTTCCCTGGTTAGCCTACCGCGCCCATCCCCCTGCAACGTTTCAGCCGAGCAGCCGATTGATGTCCACGTAAAACGCCAGCCCCATCAATGCCAACAACAGCAGCATGCCGATCTTCTGCCCCTGCTCAACAAACCGTTCCGACAGGGGACGGCCCTTCACCGCCTCGAGCAGGAAAAACAGCAGATGACCGCCATCGAGCACCGGCACCGGCAGCAGATTGAGCACACCGAGACTGATACTCACCACCGCCAGAAACTTGAGAAAATAGACCAGCCCGTAACTGGCCGACTTGCCAGCCGACTCAGCGATCGAGATCGGCCCGCTCAGGTTCTTCACCGAGACCTCGCCGATCAGCATCTTGCCGAGCATCTTCAGCATCAGCGAGGAGAGATCCCAGCTCTTCTGCAGCGCCTTACCCAGCGCCTCCACCGGTGGATAACTGACCTCCACCTGGAACTCATCCATCAGCCCTTCAGGCACCTGCACGCTGGCGCCAATGCGCCCAATCGGCTTGCCCTCGCTCTCGATCTTCGCAGGTGTCAGCTCGACAAAGAACCGCTCATCGCCCCGCTCGACCTCGACCTGCATCGGTAACGCAGGATGAGCCCGCACATACTTCACCCAGGCGCTCCAGCTGGCCAGCGGCTCGCCATCGACGCTGAGCAGCCGATCCGCCACCTGCAGACCAGACTGTTCAGCCGGCTCACCCGGCAGCAGAGCACCGATCACCGCCGGCAGATGGGGGCGCTTCGGGGCCAGCCCCAGACGCAACAACAGCTGCCCATCCTCTGCCATCTGATGCAGATTTTTGGTCTCAAGCCAGCGCACCCGCTGACGCCCCGACTCATCTTCAGTAGTTACCGCCAAGCGCTGATGCTCGATCGATTGCGCCAGCAACGCGTAGACGACGCTCTCCCAGGTGAGCGTCTCCTCACCGTCCACTGCCAGGATCTGATCATTTACCTCAAAACCGGCCTGCGCCGCCAGCGATTCCGCTTCGACACTCCCCACAAGGGGCTTCAGACCGATGTCGCCACTGACAAAGATCAGCCAGAAGGCGAAGATCGCAAACAGAAAGTTGAATAGCGGACCGGCCACCACGATGGCACTGCGCACCGCCAACGATTGCCGGTTGAAAGCGCGATCCAGCTCCGCTTCAGGGACCGGCGCCTCACGCTCATCCAGCATCTTGACGTAGCCACCCAGCGGGATTGCCGCCACCACATACTCGGTCTCATCCCGCTTGCCCTGCCAACGCCACAGGGTGCGGCCAAAACCGATCGAGAAGCGCAGCACCTTAACCCCAAGCTTGCGCGCCACCCAGAAGTGGCCAAACTCATGGACTGCGATCAGGATCGCCAGCGCGAGCAAAAAGGAAAGTAGCGTAAACAATAGGGAACCCATCGAAACCTCCGGCAGTCAGGGCGTCAGACCCTTTCCCGCACCACTTGTTCCGCATACTCCCGTGCGCGGTGATCCTGCTCCAGCAGCAGTTCGAGAGTCTCTGCCGGTTCGACGGCAAAGGCATTCAAAGTCTGCTCCACCACCTGTGGGATGCCAAGGAAGTCGAGATTTCCCTCAAGGAAGCGTGCCACCGCCACCTCATTCGCCGCATTCAACACCGCCGGCGCGGTACCGCCCGCCTCGATCGCCTGATAGGCGAGACGCAGACAAGGGAATCGCTCGGTGTCTGGGGCCTCGAAATCGAGCCGCGCCACCGCAAATAGATCGAGGCTGCCGACCCCCGACTCGATCCGCTCCGGCCAAGCCAGGGCGTGGGCGATAGGGATTCGCATGTCAGGATTACCCAGCTGCGCCAGCACCGAGCCGTCGTTGTACTCCACCATCGAGTGGATCACACTCTGCGGATGCAGCACGACCTCGACCTGCTCTGGTGAGGTGCGGAACAGCCAGCAGGCCTCAATCACCTCCAACCCCTTATTCATCATGGTGGCGGAGTCGACAGATATTTTGCGCCCCATCTCCCAATTAGGGTGGGCGCAGGCCTGCTCCGGGGTGACCGCACGCAACTCATCCAGGCTGCTGCGGCGAAACGGTCCGCCGGAAGCGGTCAGTAGGATCTTTTTCACGCCGACCTGCGCCAGCCCCCGCTCAAAGTCAGCCGGCATGCACTGGAACACCGCGTTGTGCTCCGAATCGATGGGCAGGATCTCGGCGCCATGCTGGCGCGCCTCCTCCATAAACAGATGCCCGGAGACCACCAGCGCCTCCTTATTGGCCAGCAGCAGCCGTTTGCCGGCGCGCACCGCCGCCAGCGCCGGCAGCAGCCCGGCGGCGCCGACGATCGCCGCCATCACATAGTCAGCCTCGGGCATCGAAGCAACCCGCTCCAAGCCGACCACACCAGAGAGCACCTCGATGTTTAGCGACTCATCCCTCAGCCGCCCGGCCAGCGCCTCCGCCGAAGCCTCATCGGCCATTACCGCCACCTGCGGGCGGAACGCCTGGCACTGTTGAAGCATCCCCTCCACATCGTGGTTGGCAGTCAGCGCCACCACACGATAGCGCTCCGGGTGGCGCGCCACCACGTCCAGAGTGCTGACTCCGATCGAACCGGTGGAACCCAAAATCGTCAGCCCTTTCATCACACTCTGCCCATCACTATCAGACCCAAAACGAACACCGGAGCTGCCGCGGTCAGGCTGTCGATCCGATCCATCATGCCACCGTGGCCCGGCAGCAGCGTACCACTGTCTTTCATGCTGCGCTGACGCTTCATCAGGCTCTCAAACAGGTCACCGGCTACTGAGAAGATCGTGGTCAGCAGACAGAGCAGCAGCAGCCCGGGATAGTCGGCTAGTGGCGCCTCCAGCCACCAGCCGAGCCAGAGTCCCAGCAGCAGCGCACTAACCAGCGCTCCATAGACTCCCTCTCGACTCTTGCCCGGGCTGACCCGCGGTGCCAGCTTGACCCGCCCCCAGCGCCTGCCGGCAAAGTAGGCACCGCTATCTGCACCCCAGATCAGCACCAGCAGGAACAGCATCAGGCCGGGGCCCCGCTCTGCGGTGTAGTGAAGATAGACCAACGAAAACCAGGTCGGCACCAGCACCAACAGCCCTTCGGCCGCCTGTAGCGGGCTGAAACCCTCGAGGCTCACGCCACCCGGGTAACGCCACAATCGCAGGATATTAAACAGCCACCAGAGCACCACCAGACTCAGCAACGGCATGACCCAGCCGTGCTGATCAAACAGCAGCGATACCGCCAGCAGCGCAACAGTGACCAGCAAGATATAGAGGGAGCGGTGCAAACAGAAGCCAAGACCTGAGAGTCGCCCCCACTCATTGGCTCCTAGCGCCAGAGCCAGCCCCAGCAGCATCGCCAGATAGAGACTTGGGAGCAACAGCACCGCTGCTACCACCAGCGGCACCAGTATCAGAGCAGTCAGCAGGCGCTGTTTGAGCATGTGCTCAGAGATCCTTGGCCGATTGCGTCTCCACCACCTGCTCGCCGGTGCGACCGAAACGACGCTGCCGACGGGAATAGTCGGCAATCGCCGCGTCGAGGGCAGCGGCATCGAACTCAGGCCAGAGCAGATCGGTGAAGTAGAGCTCGGAGTAGGCCGCCTGCCAGAGCAGAAAGTTGCTCACACGGCACTCGCCGCCAGTACGGATGAAGAGGTCGGGATCAGGCAGATCAGGGAAGGCAAGCTGCGCCGCCAGTGCCTGCTCGTCGATGGCATCGACATCGATCTCACCGGCAGCCGCCTGCCGGGCCAGTCGACGCGCCGCGCGAATGATATCCCAGCGGCCGCCGTAGTTTGCCGCCACCTGTAATATCAGACCACTGTTCGCCGCAGTCAGCGCCTCCACCTCATGGATGCGTCGCTGCAGTTTTTCCGGAAAGGCTGTGCGGTCGCCGATCACCCGCAGCCTGACACCGTTGCGGTGCAGGCGTCGCGCCTCCTTTCTGAGGGCGCGGATGAACAGATCCATGATCAGGCCGACCTCTTTCTTCGGCCGCTGCCAGTTTTCACTGCTGAAGGCGAACAGGGTGAGCACCTCTATGCCCTGCTGCACGCAGTGTTCCACCACCTTGCGCACCGATTCGACACCGGCGGGATGACCAGCGTAGCGCGGTAAACCCCGCTGCCTTGCCCAACGACCATTGCCGTCCATAATGATTGCAATGTGCCGGGGAAGCTGGGGGGGCGTCCCGGTGCTGTCGGTCTGGCCTGCTGTGCTCATAAGGAGCTGAAATCCTGTTGCTAATCTCGCCTTGACGATCAGAACTCCATCAGATCTTTCTCTTTTACCGCCAGGACTTCATCGATGGTCTTGACGTGCTGATCGGTCAGTTTCTGGATAATCTCCTGGCCACGGCGCTCGTCGTCCTCGGAGATCATCTTCTCTTTCACCAGATCCTTGAGATCGTGGTTGGCGTCGCGGCGGATATTGCGCACCGCCACCCGTGCTCCCTCCGCTTCATTGCGCGCTATACGGATCATGTCCTTGCGGCGTTCTTCGGTAAGCGGCGGCATCGGCACCCGGATTACGGTGCCCGCCGACATCGGATTGAGGCCGAGGTCGGAGGTCATGATCGCCTTTTCCACCGCCTGCACCATGGTCTTCTCCCAGGGGGTCACGGCCAGGGTGCGAGCATCCTCGATATTGATGTTAGCCACCTGATTGAGTGGCGTCTCGGAACCATAGTAGTCGACCTTGATGTGGTCGAGCAGGCTTGGATGGGCCCGCCCGGTGCGGATCTTGGCCAACTCGTTGTGCAGCGCTTGGACACTCTTGTCCATGCGTGTTGCTGCATCGCTTTTGATATCGTCGATCATCTCACTCTCCGCTCTCAACCAAGGAGCCGATCGCCTCTCCGCGCATCAGACGCATCAGGGCACCATGTTCGTTGACATTCATGATACGCAACGGCATGCCATTGTCACGACAGAGCACGATCGCCGTTGCGTCCATCACCTGCAGATTCTCTGCCAGCGCTCGATCGTAACTGAGCACCGGATAGAATTCAGCATCGGCCACCTTCACCGGATCGGCGGAGTAGACGCCGTTCACCTTGGTCGCCTTGATCATCAGATCGGCCTTGATCTCAATCGCCCTCAGCGAGGCGGCGGAATCAGTGGTGAAGTAGGGATTGCCGGTGCCGGCCGCCAGGATCACCACCTCACCAGCCGCCAGACAGGCACGCGCCTGACGAGCGGTGAAGCCCTCGCAGACATCCGGCATCGCCAGCGCCGACATCACCCGCGTCGGCACACCGATGCGCTGCAATGCATCCGCCATCGCCAGCGAGTTCATCACCGTCGCCAGCATCCCCATGTGGTCGCCGGTGACCCGGTCGATGCCGCCCTGGGCCAAACCGGCGCCGCGGAAGATGTTGCCGCCGCCGATCACCATGCCGACCTGCACGCCAGCCTCGCTCAGTTCTTTGACCTCGCCGGCAACCCGCGCGATCACATCCGGATCAATGCCGAAGTCGCCGCTGCCCATCAGGGCCTCACCGCTAAGTTTGAGTAGAATCCGCTGGCAGATCAGTTCCGACATGGTTTACCGCATTCCTTGTTTTGTAGGGATTGGAAGACTAGGCTGCCGCCCCTGGTGGGGCAGCGGCCAGATTTCGCATCAGAGTTTGGCCTGGGCCATCACTTCGTCGCGGAAGTTCTCCTGCTTCTTCTCGATGCCCTCGCCCACTTCCAGACGCTGGTACTGGATGATCGAAGCACCTCGACTCTTGAGCAGTTTCTCCACGCTCTGGTCGGGATCCTTGACAAAGGCCTGTCCCAGCAGGGTGTTCTCGGCGAGATACTTGCGCATCCGCCCCTCCACCATCTTCTCGACGATGTTATCGGGCTTGCCGCTCTCCTGTGCCTGGGCGGTGACGATCTCACGCTCTTTCGCCAGCATCTCCTGGGGCATGCTGTCGGCATCCAGGCAGACCGGGTTGGTAGCGGCGATATGCATTGCCAGATCCTTACCCAGCGCCTCGTCGCCACCCTCCAGCTCGACCACCACACCGATGCGCACACCGTGACGGTAGCTCACCAGGCTGCCTTTGCTGCTCTGCAGGCGGGCAAAGCGACGCACATTCATGTTCTCACCCAACTTCGACACCAGCGCCTCGCGGGCCTGTTCGACGGTGGTCTCCTCGCCCTCGTGCAGCGACTGCCCCATCAGCGCGGCGACATCCTCAGCACCGCTGCTGAGGGCGCGCTCGGCCACTGCGTCGGCAAATGAGGTGAAGTTCTCGTCCTTACCGACGAAGTCGGTCTCACAGTTGACCTCAACCATCACCGCGCTACTGTTGTCATCAGAGAAGCTGATCACGATGACGCCCTCAGCCGCGGTTCGGCCGGCTTTCTTCGCCGCTTTCGCCTGACCGGACTTGCGCATCGCTTCGATCGCGGCCTCAACATCGCCATCCGTCTCAACCAGTGCCTTCTTGCACTCCATCATGCCTGCGCCGGTACGCTCGCGCAGCTCTTTAACCAGAGAGGCTGTAATCGCCATGTTCTGTCCTACCTCTGTAGATTCGTAACTTCAAACGAAAAGCGACCGGATCGCGCCTACCACGCGGATCCGGTCTGAGCAGAATATCGCTATCGGGGTTTACGCGTTGTCGTCTTTGACCTCGACAAACTCATCCCCAGCGCCAGATGCCGCCACATGGGCCGCGCTGGCGCGCCCCTCCAAGACTGCCGCAGAGGCGCCCTGCACAAACAGTTGGACCGCGCGGATCGCGTCATCGTTGCCGGGAATAACGTAATCGATGTCATCTGGGTCGTTATTGGTATCGACCACGCCGACCACCGGAATACCGAGCTTGCGCGCTTCAGCCACTGCAATGTTCTCGTTGCCCACATCGATGACAAACATCGCATCGGGCAGACCGCCCATATCTTTGATACCGCCGATGCTGCGATCGAGCTTCTCCATCTCACGCTTCAGGCCCAAGCCTTCCTTCTTGTTAAAGCGCTGCTCGACACTGCCGTCCTCGAACATCGCCTCAAGCTCTTTCAGACGTTTGATCGACTGCTTGATGGTCTTAAAATTGGTCAACATGCCGCCCAACCAGCGATGGTTAACGAAGGGCATGCCGCAGCGCTGCGCCTCTTCGCGGACCGCATCACGGGCAGCGCGCTTGGTACCAACAAACAGAATCTTGCCGCCGTTGGCGGAGAGAGAACCGATGTAGTTCATCGCATCGTTGTAGAGGGGCAGGGTCTTCTCAAGATTCACGATGTGAATCTTGTTGCGATGACCGAAGATGTAAGGACTCATCTTCGGGTTCCAGTAGCGGGTCTGATGACCAAAGTGCACACCAGCCTCAAGCATCTGGCGCATAGATACAGAGCTCATATAAATCTCCTAATTGTATCGGGTTAGGCCTCCATACACCCCATGCCCCGACCCCGCAGCAATGCTGCTGAGCACCCCGGTACATGTGTCGATGTATGTGCGGATTTGGTGGACTGCGGCACGATCTGCGCCTGCCACCACAATAATGCGAACCGTTTGCGATTCGGCGGGGCGTTTTATACCATACCCGCCGGACTGCGACAAACCCTCCCGCCGCTTCATGTGGCTGTATCCCCCGGACCACCAACCAAATTCAAGCCCATGAGCGTCACCATCAAAACCGCCCAGGAAATCGAAAAAATGCGCGTTGCGGGCCATCTTGCCGCCGAGGTCCTGGAGATGATCGAGCCGTACGTGAAACCGGGCATCACCACCGCAGAGCTCGACCAGATCTGCCACGACTACATCGTCCACCAGCAGCAGGCGATCCCGGCACCGCTCAACTACCGGGGCTTCCCCAAATCGATTTGCAGCTCGGTCAACCAGGTTGTCTGCCACGGCATACCCAACGAGAAACGACTGAAGAAGGGCGACCTGATCAATCTCGACATTACCGTGATCAAGGATGGCTACCATGGCGACACCAGCCAGATGTTCCTGGTCGGTGGAGGTAGTGTGTTGGCGAAACGATTGATGGATATCACCCAGCAGGCGCTGTGGATCGGCATCCAGCAGGCCAAGCCCGGCGCCCAGCTGGGCGACATCGGCCATGCGATCCAGGATTTCGTCGAACAGCACAACTACTCGGTGGTACGCGAATATTGCGGCCACGGCATCGGCAAGGAGTTTCACGAAGACCCGCAGGTGCTGCACTACGGCAGCCCCGGCACCGGCCTGGTGCTGCAACCCGGCATGTGCTTCACCATCGAACCGATGGTCAACTCAGGCAAACGCCATGTGAAGCTGCGCCCGGACGGCTGGACCGTAGTGACCCGCGACCGCAGCCTCTCAGCCCAATTCGAACACACCCTGCTGATCACGCCCGAAGGCTGCGAGGTACTCACCCTGCGCCAGAACGAGACCCAGTTCGCCAGCGGTCACTGACATCCATGCCCAAGATTGAATTTGACTTTCAACCACTGGATCAGGCGTTGCAGGCCGACACCTTTCCGTTCGCCAAATTCCAGACCACTCTGAAGCAGGGTACGGCGCTAATTCAGGAAAAATATCATAAGGGTGTGGCGATCGATCAGCTGGTCTGCGCCCGTGCCCGACTGATCGATGAGTTGCTGGTCCGTGCCTGGCGCCACCATTTCAGCGACGCCAGTGGGGTCGTGCTGGTGGCAGTGGGGGGCTATGGCCGGGGCGAACTCCACCCCGCCTCCGATATCGACCTGATGCTGCTGCTCGAGAGCGAGGCCGAATTCGAACAACAGCGGGAGCCACTGGAGGCGTTTCTCACCGCCCTCTGGGACATCGGTCTGGAGGTGGGTCAGAGCGTGCGCACCATCACCGACTGCGTGCGCGAGGCGGAGCAGGACATCACCGTCGCCACCAACATCATGGAGTCGCGGCTGCTGACCGGGCCTCTGGCGCTGTTTGAATCGATGCGCGAGGCCACCGGCCCCGACCGGATCTGGAACAGCCGCGAGTTCTTCGAGGCAAAGTGGAAGGAGCAGCAGGCGCGCCACGCCAAATATGAAGACAGTGTCAGCAACCTGGAACCCAACATAAAAGAGGGGCCAGGCGGCCTGCGCGATATCCAGATGATCGGCTGGGTGGTGAAACGCCACTTCCGCGCCGAGACCCTGCAGGATCTCGTGCTGCACGAATTTCTCACCCAGGATGAGTACAACACCCTGATCGAGGGCCAGAACTTCCTCTGGCGGGTGCGCTTCGCCCTGCACACTCTCACCGGACGCGCCGGGGACCGTCTGCTGTTCGAGCATCAGCGCGCGCTGGCCGCCGAGTTCGGCTATGACGACGACTCGGCCAACCTGGCGGTAGAGCAATTTATGCAGCTCTACTACCGCACCGTGATGGAGCTAAGCCGCCTCAATGAGATGCTGCTGCAGCTGTTTCAGGAGGCGATCCTGCTGAAAAATCGGCTGGACGAGCCGGTGCAGCTGAACCGCCGCTTCCAGCAACGCAACGGCTTCCTCGAGGCCAGCAGCCCCGAAATCTTCAAGCACACCCCGATCGCCCTGCTGGAGCTGTTTCTGACCCTGCAGCAGCATGCCGAGCTGAAAGGGGTGCGCGCCCGCACCATCCGCCTAATCCGTGACCACTGCCACCTGATCGACGACGCATTCCGTCAGGATATCCAGGCCACCAGCCTGTTTATGGAGATCCTGCGCCAGCCCGAAGGTATCACCGAACAGCTCCGACGCATGAACCGCTACGGCGTGCTCGCCGCCTACATCCCGGCGTTTGCCAATATTGTCGGGCGCATGCAGTACGACCTGTTCCACGTCTACACAGTGGACGAACACACCTTGATGGTGATCCGCAATCTGCGTCGCCTGGCGGTACCCAGCCACAACCATGAATACCCGCTCTGCAGCCAATTACAGCAGAATCTGCCCAAGCAGGAGCTGATCTATCTCGCCGCACTGTTCCACGACATCGCCAAGGGACGCGGCGGCAACCACTCAGAGCTGGGGCAGGAGGACGCCCTGGAATTCTGTCGCCGCCACCACCTCAGCGAGTACGATAGCCGCCTGGTGGCCTGGCTGGTACGCCGCCACCTGCTGATGTCGATGACTGCGCAGCGCAAGGACATCAGCGACCCCGAGGTAATCCAGGCCTTCGCCGAGCAGGTGGTAGAATTGAATCGGCTCGACTACCTCTACCTACTCACCGTTGCCGACAGCCAGGCAACCAATCCAAAACGCTGGAACTCCTGGAAAGAGGCCCTACTGCGCGATCTCTACACATCAACCCGACAGCTGTTGCAGCGCGGCCTCGGCAACCCGCTGGCGCAGGAGGAGCTAATCAGTGAAAAGCAGGCGGAGGCGCGCCAGGGACTGATAGCACAAGGCTACTCTCAGGAGCGCCTGGAGCAGCTCTGGCAGAGCTACAACCCCGAATATTTCCTGACCCATTCGGTAAACGCCATCTGCAGCCAGAGCCGCCTGATCCTCGACACTCCGAAGCGCGAACTGCCACTGATCGCGATCCGCCAGACCGAACATCGCGGCGGCACCGAGGTGATCTACTACGGCATCGAACGGGACAACCTGTTTGCCCTCAGTACCACCCTGCTCGACCAGATCGGCCTCTCTATCGTCAACGCACGCATCATGAGCACCAGTCAGGGCTACTCACTCAACTCCTTCCTGGTCCTGGAAGAGGATGGCTCACCGGTCACACCAGGTGAGCGCACCGATGAGATCCTCGACAGCATGCGCCTCGGCATGAGCCAGACGGAGGCCGACTGTTTCCGAGTGCAACGCCGCATCCCGCGCCAGCACAAGAGCTTCGACACCCCAACCCGGATCTTCTTCTCCCAGGATCTGACCCACCACCGCACCACCATGCGGCTAGTCACCCTCGACCGACCCGGCCTGCTCTCCGAAGTCGGGCAGGCCTTCCTCGCCTGCGGCATCAGCCTGCAGCACGCCAAGATCTCCACCATCGGAGCTCAGGTGGAGGATATCTTCTTCATCACCGACCGCGATAAACAACCCCTGCAAGAAGAGCAACAGTTGGAGTGCCTACGGCGCTCTATCGCCGAGCGGCTGCCAAAGACACCCGAGGAGTGAGCCGACCTCAGGGCTTGATCGCCTCAATGCTGGCCGAAACAACATACTCCTCCACGCTCCGGCCTGGCGCCCAATCCTTGATGAACGCCCGCGAGCTATCCTTTGGCTCAATGCCGATCTCGACCAAGCCGGCGGCAGCCATGAACCGCAGCTGATCGATGATCAGCGAAGCACCGACCATGCACCCGGAGCTGTCACAATCTGAAGCAGGACCCGATCTCCATTCCCGCTCCCGCCCAACGCGAATTTATTTCCTGTGACCCTTGTCACGGTCGCTATTCCGAGCAAGGTTTAGGATCTCTTCAACAAAGAGAGCTGAGTAGCACTGCCATAGCAGCACGGCAACTGCTACTGAAAAGCCTATTTGCTAGCCCCTCCTCTGAGCAGCACTTATAGCCCCCGAAAGGGGGTTTCTTTTACCCGCACGTACAGTCGCGCCCCGCCTGAAGCGACCGTCTCCTACCCGATCACTCACGCCGCACGCTTCTCTTCGCCGCCTTCTTCAGCTTCACAACACGCACGATCTCCCAGATCATGCCACCCACCGACCCCCAAAATCCGCCCAGGATAACGAACATGAAGAGGGGACGGGTGGCGAGAGATTTCAGCAACAGACTATCAGTGGCATCTACCATAAAAGAGACAAGCCAGGCTATCAGCAGTGCCCCGAGCAGGCCGGCGATCAGTGCATGCAGCATGCCTGCCTCCCGGCTGCTCTTGGCGCAGAGGAGCCCGGCCAGGATCCACAGCGCCGAGGCGGTGAGCAGTTGCGGGCCAGTCGCCTGAGTGGCGCCAGCCAGCAGAGCCAGGCCGATCATCACTGCAGTCAGCACAAGGACCAGCAGCATTCCCAGCAGAATAGCTTGATAGCGCATTTCAAGAGTTCCTGTTTAGAAGAGAAGGTTATGAGGCAGAGAGCGGAGTCTCGACAAACTCCAGCGCGTTGCCATCGGGGTCGCGGCAAAAGAGTGCGCGCCGTCCGGAGCGGCTCAGAGTATAGGCGACACCGGCCGGCTCCAGCCGCGCCTTGAGTCTGTCGAGATCAGCGACCTGCAGCGCCAAATGGCGATCCCGCCCACCATGAGCGGGACGCCCCGCGACCGGATCGGGATTGGGCAACTCCAGCAGATGGATCTGCTGCTCACCCAGCGCCAGCCAGGCTCCTGGAAAGCCCAGATCAGGACGAGCCTTGATCGACTCCAGCCCCAGCAGACCGGAGTAGAAGCTGAGTGCGGTATCAGTATCTGCCACGATCAGGCTGACATGATGGATGCCATTGATCAGATCACTCATGGATGGTTACTCTCCAACAGTTGCAGAATCGGCTGGGCTCGACGCCAGAAACGACGCATGGCGCCAGAGGTGACCCGATAGCCACGACCAGTGCAGGGATAGATGGTGAGCTGCCTGAACTCGCCCTGTCGCAGCAGACTCGCCACTTCCGCCTCCAACTGCTCAAGCGCCTCGATCCAGAGATAGGGGTCGGCATTCAACACCGGGGAAAGCAGAGCAGACCAAGTACGCAGGGTTGCCCCATCGCTGGCGATAAATCCATCCCGCTCATCGGCATGCAGATCGACAGCTGCCAGCCGCGCCAGTCCGAGTGCGGTCGGATCATCCGAGCAGACAGCTGCAAAGCGCGGCTTCGGCGACTGCGGCAGGCACCCGCCCCCCGACAGCCAGAGTCCGTTGATCGCGATCCGCCCGGCAAGCTCACGCTGACGGTTGGGCTCCGCATTGAACAGCAGCATCTGCATCTCGTTCAGCAGCCTGCGCCAGTGGCGCGCATCGTCACCCTGGGGCAGAAACATCTCGATGTTGCGCCCCACCACCGACTCCAGCGACCGGGTCTGCAGATCGGGAGCCTCAACAAGGCGGAGATACCAGCGATCGGGGTGGGGGGCGATCAGCTCAAGGCCATCGTCGGCAAAGTGCCGATTGAAGAGCGCCAGCAGCGTCTCGGACTCCTGCTGCTCAATCTGCAACAGCTGATTGTCAAACAGCAGCAGCCGGTCGCGATCGGGACGCAGATGCACCGGGTCGGCGCGCATCCAGAAGCTATCCCCCGGAGCCACGCCATCACCCAGCAGATCCACCGCACCGCGGGGCAGATCATGCCCGGTTTCCGCTTCGATACCGAATAGGCCGAACAGGGTTGATGGGAAATCACTGCCCTCCACCGGCACCTGGTCAGCTCGGGCCAGCAGGCGTTCGATCAGTGGGATTGCCGGCAGCCGGCCGGAAGCGGCCAGATTCGGCATCGGCCCCAACAGACCGGGGATCAGCAGATGGAGTTCGGCGTTGGATTTCGCCATAGAGATAAAACGGGCAGGAGCGCTGCTGGCGGCGCGAACAGACTGGCTCAGCCTTCGCACCTCAAGCGGCGCTCCTACGGGTTTTGATTAGTCAGCCATATTGTCGAGGATCGCGCGCTTCACCGCTTCCAGCTCCGCGTCGACGGTCATCACCGGCGAGGTCGACTGCTTGATGGCGGTGTCAGGATCCTTCAGGCCGTTGCCAGTGAGGGTGCAAACGACCTTGCTGCCCTCGGGGATTTTGCCCGACTTGATGTCGCGCAGCGCACCGGCTAGGGAGGTGGCGGAGGCGGGCTCGCAGAACACGCCATCAGTCTGCGCCAGCAGCTTCTGCGCCGCCAGGATCTCCTCATCGGTACACTCATCGAACCAGCCGCCCGACTCCTTCTGCACCGTCCACGCCTTGTCCCAGGACTGGGGGTTACCAATGCGGATCGCTGTGGCGATGGTATCCGGATCCTTCACCGGACCGCCACGCATGAAGGGCGCGGAACCAGCCGCCTGATAACCCACCATGGTCGGCTTGTTGTTGACGTTGCCGTGCTCGAAATACTCCGTGTAGCCCATCCAGTGGGCGGTGATGTTGCCCGCGTTACCCACCGGCAGGCAGTGGTAGTCGGGGGCGCACTCCAGCTCTTCGATGATCTCGAAGGCGGCGGTCTTCTGCCCCTGCAGGCGGAACGGGTTGATCGAGTTGACGATGGTCACTGGGGCATGCTCGGCGATATCTTTCACCAGTTGCATACCGTCGTCGAAGTTGCCGCGGATCTGCAGGGTGACGGCGCCATACATCATCGCCTGGGCCAGCTTGCCCATCGCGATCTTACCCTCGGGGATCAGCACAAAGGCGGTGATGCCGGCCCGTGCCGCATAGGCTGCCGCCGATGCCGAGGTGTTGCCCGTGGAGGCACAGATGATCGCGGTAGAGCCCTCCTCCACCGCCTTGGTCACCGCCATGGTCATGCCGCGATCCTTGAACGAGCCGGTGGGGTTGAGCCCCTCATACTTGACGTAGATATCCACATCCTTGCCGAGCGTGCGGGGGATGTTGTTGAGACGGATCAGCGGGGTGTTACCCTCACCGAGGGAGATGACGCGGGTGTCGTCGTGCACTGGCAGGCGATCGCGGTACTTGTCGATCAGGCCGGTATAACGGGATCTGAATGGCATGATGGCTCCTAAAATACTTTTAAATATCGTTTGGCCAGACCACTGCAGCTGATCTGGCGCTTTAATTCGCTCAGGCGTCGAGCTGCTCAACACGGATCCGCATCACCTGGCCGCTGACGCTATCAAGGGCCTCGATCTGCGCGATCGCCTGGTTCATCTGCCCCTCCACCACCCGGTGGCTAAGCATCACCAGCGGCACCAGGCTCTCGCCCTCTGCCGGCTCCTTCTGCTGGATCGCCTCGATGCTGATTCCCGCCTCGCCGAGGATGCCGGCGATGCGCGCCACCACACCGGGTTTGTCCTCCACCTGGATGCGCAGATAGTAGGCGGTCTCGACCTGTTCCATCGGCAGGATCGGCAGGTCGGCCAGCTCGCCGGGCTGGAACGCCAGGTGCGGCACCCGGTTCTCCGGATCGGTGGTGAGGGCGCGTACGATGTCGACGATATCAGCCACCACCGCCGAGGCGGTGGGCTCTGCACCAGCGCCGGCACCATAGTAGAGCGTTGGACCCACCGCGTCGCCCTGCACCAGCACCGCGTTCATCACCCCATCAACATTGGCGATCAGGCGTCGCTCCGGGATCAGGGTCGGGTGTACGCGCAGTTCCACGCCTTTGTCGGTCTTGCGGGCTATACCCAAATGCTTGATGCGGTAGCCAAACTGGTTGGCGTACTCCACATCCTGGCGCTCAATTCGGGTGATGCCCTCGGTGTAAGTCTTGTCGAACTGGAGCGGGATGCCGAAGGCAATCGAGCCAAGAATCGCCAGCTTGTGCGCCGCGTCTATCCCCTCCACGTCGAAGGTGGGGTCGGCCTCAGCGTAGCCCAGCGCCTGGGCCTCCTTCAGCACATCATCGAAGTCGCGCCCCTTGTCGCGCATCTCGGTGAGGATGAAGTTGCCGGTGCCGTTGATGATGCCGGCGAGCCACTCGATCCGGTTTGCCGCCAGTCCCTCACGCACCGCCTTGATGATCGGGATGCCACCAGCCACCGCCGCCTCGAAGGCCACGGTGACGCCCTTGCGCTGCGCTGCCTCGAAGATCTCATTGCCGTGCATGGCGATCAGCGCCTTGTTGGCGGTAACCACGTGCTTGCCGTTCTCGATCGCCTTCAGCACCAGCTCTTTGGCCGGAGAGTAGCCGCCGATCAGCTCGACGATGATCTGCACCTCCGGGTTGTCGACCACCGCAAAGGCGTCGTCGCAGACCTCGACCTGATCCAGCCCCAGCAAGCTGTCGGCATCATAGGCCTTGGCAGCAGCGTGGGTGATGCGAATGCCACGTCCGACGCGGCGCGCAATCTCTGCCGCGTTGCGGGTCAGTACATTCAGGGTACCGCCGCCGACGGTGCCCAACCCCAACAGACCTACTTTGACCGGATTCAAGCTTACTCTCCTTCAATTTCAATTCGACCCTGAGCGGACTCAGGATTTGATCAGACCGTCGCGACGAAACATGTCACGGATGCCGCGCACCGCCTGGCGGGTGCGGTGTTCATTCTCTATCAGGCCGAAGCGCACATGGTCGTCGCCGTGACTGCCGAAACCGACCCCCGGCGAGACCGCCACCCTGGCCTCCTGAAGCAGTTTCTTGGAGAACTCCAGCGAGCCCATCTCTTTATAAGGTTCAGGGATCGGCGCCCAGACGAACATGGTCGCCTTGGGTTTTTCCACCTGCCAGCCGATGTGGCAGAGCCCCTCGCAGAGCACATCACGACGACGCTGGTACATGTCGCGGATCTCTTCCACACACTCCTGCGGCCCCTCGAGCGCAGCGATGGCCGCCACCTGGATCGGCGTGAAAGTGCCATAGTCGAGGTAGGACTTGATCCGCGACAGGGCTCCCACCAGGGTTTTGTTGCCGCACATGAAACCGACTCGCCAACCCGGCATATTGTAGCTCTTCGACAGAGAGTAGGACTCGACCGCGATATCCTCAGCACCAGGGATCTGTAGGATCGAGGGGGCCTTGTAGCCGTCGAAGACGATGTCGGCGTAGGCCAGATCGTGTATCACCCAGATATTGTGCTGCTTGGCGATCGCCACCACCTTCTCGAAGAAGTCGAGCTCGACACAGTGGGTCGTGGGATTACCGGGGAAGTTGAGCACCAGCATCTTCGGCCGCGGCCAGGAGTCCTCGATCGCCTTCTGCAGCTCCTCGAAGAAGTCCACATCGGAGCGCATCGGCACATGGCGCACATCGGCACCGGCGATGATGAAGCCGTAGGGGTGGATCGGGTAAGCCGGGTTGGGCACCAGCACCGAGTCGCCCGGGCCCACGCAGGCCAGCGCCAGATGGGCCAGCCCCTCTTTGGAACCGATGGTGGCGATCACCTGGGTCTCGGGGTCGAGATCCACGTCGTAGCGGTTCTTGTACCAGCGGCTCATCGCCCGGCGCAGTCGCGGGATGCCCTTCGACATGGAGTAGCGGTGGGTGTCGTTGCGGTTCGCCACCTCGGTCAGCTTGTCGACGATATGCTGTGGCGTCGGCTGATCCGGGTTGCCCATGCCAAAGTCGATGATGTCTTCGCCCCGCGCCCGCGCCGCTGCCTTGAGTTCGTTGACAATAGCGAACACATAGGGCGGCAAGCGCTTGATTCTTGGGAACTCTTCCATCTCGGACGTGGACACGGGGACCTCTGCTCTCTTAATAGGTGACAAGGGCGGGTAAATTAACTGAGCAGCAGGGAAAGATCAATTTTGCTGGGGCATTAGCAGAGCAGCATGGGGCCGGGGCCAATATAGAGGCGAGGCGCGCCCAGCGAACGGGATGTCGATTTTTCTACACCACCTCTGCAACACATGAGAAGCGCGATGCCCTGATATATAAGGTGGGATGGCCCAAGTTTTCAGAACAAGCAAAGCTGAGGGGCACGCAGTCAACACTACCGTCGGGATTCTTTACACCTTTCAGCGGGAACAGCCAAAGTAAGCTAACTTATTGATAGGACATGCATTCCTGTCAACACACAGACAATTCCTGGCGTTTTCTGTTGAATTTATAGCCAATATCGGAGCGATACCAGCAATAGATGCGTCGAAATTCTTTACACATCAGCCAATTCGCCAATATCCAGCCAACACACCATCTGAAAACGACATAAGTAGTGTCGCATCACGGTTTGATTATTTTGCCCGTATTCCTTTCACGCAAAGACCAGAAGTGTGATCCAGCTCCTATTAATCAGACAGCATATATGTCGCATAAATTTCTTCTGCTTTTGGCATGGTACCTGCGCTATCAGACTCGTAGTCATCTGAACAAGCCAAGACTACAAAACATGCCACAAGCTTTTGACACAAATTTTTAGGGGACGGAAATGAAAAAACTGTTGAGCTGCTCAGGAATTTACTTAAGCCTCTCGCTCTTGCTTCACTCAACATCATCCTTCGCTGTTTATCAGTTTCTTGACATGAATACCCTTCCTACCGAAGAAGGCTGGTCTGTCTGGGCAGCTGAGGGTGGTTCGGCTGAAATTATAACTGTTGCTGATGGAACGTATAACGACAGTGACGTTCTAGAAATCAAAGGCAATAGCTATTATGAGTTTTTCGCTCCAAACGATTGGAAGAATAATGTCAATCAAAATCATTATAAGTGGTGGTGGGTTGAAACTCGCATGCGTGTACTAGCAAATGAACAGGGCTCTGGAGACCCGTTCATCTGGATCAATGAAGCTGACCAACTTTCGATATTTAGTTTCTTTGAGGATGGAGTCAAGTTTACCTATCCAGAAACCACTGACCTTATCTCTTTTGACACCTCAGACTGGCTCACCTATTACTTGATGGGCTCTATATTTGACAACAAGGTTTATCTTCAGGTTGAAAAGGAAGGGACATTACTTATTGACGACTGGTTTATATATGAACCTTCATGGCCTGGCTCAGGAACACCAGGTTTAATTTTCGGGAATGGAGGTGGAAACAGTTACCAACGCACGCAATGGGACTACTTCACTTACTCGATTCCAGAGCCAAGCAGCATCTTCCTTATGGGCACCGGATTAATTGGTATTGTATCTTTAAAGCGACATCGCAAAAACACTCACAAATACCAGTAGACCAATAGAGCCAAGCTCGCTGATCAAGAATAGGGGACAAACCACAGCGTCCAGACTTCTAGCGAAGCCGTGGGCTGCCCCCATTCATTTACTGAAGACAATATATAGTATTGGATAATCATTAAAACAAAACCAACCATAATTGCCGTCTGATTACATTACAGAAAATCGAGCCCCTCTCAGATCAGACCAGCCAATCAACACAAAGAGGACCAAATACAGATGAAAAACACAAAACGCACCATAATTAGCGGCTGCATCTGCACTGCCCTCATGTTTACTGCCGGTGCAGCTCAGGCGATACAAGTAACCTTGAACATGAATACACATCCAACAGATGAAGGGTGGATTGTGTCTGAAGACACGACAAATCAGGGCCTTTCATTTGTAAACAACGGGATTTTAACTATCTCCACCCCTACCCTAGGCTTTTATTCATTTCGAGACCCAGGCAATTGGTTTGCCAATGTAGATCACTCCGCTGGATGGACTGTCAAAACCAGAATGCGACTAGTTGCATCAGAAGAGCCTCAATGGAATGTAGACCCCGCTGGCATCTGGATAGATGACAAAACCAATCATGAAATATTTGGTGTTTATGCTGACGAAGTAGGCTTTACACGCACCTACCAGAATAACCAAGTTACAAAGCTCATGTTTAGTATCGACACATCTGAATTCCATACTTATGAAATAATCGGCCAAGGTGACATAATTAAGCTATTTATTGACGACCTACTTGCATTAACGCGCCCCATAATTGGCAATACTGGGCTTCCGCCAGGCCAGCTTGTTTTTGGCAATAACACTGGCAGCGCGAACGTGACCCAGTGGGATTATTTCTCATACACGGCAGGAGTGCCGGAACCTGCAAGTCTAGCCCTTCTGATCACTGGCCTACTCAGCCTGGTCGGCGTACGCAAACAAATAAAGACTCAATCAAAAAAACCCATAGAAAACAATAGGGGACAGACCAGAATGGCACTGACTTAAGCCCAATCGATTGATTAGCTAGGCATAATTAGGGGACAGACCACAGTTTCTTTAATTATATGAAATTGTGGCCTGATTATAAAAGGACGGCACAGCCTGTCACTCAACCCATCCATTCCTATCCAAGTTAAAGAGAAAGGCCATGAAAAAAAGACACTGATTATTTCGCTACTCGTTCTTTCTTTTGCCTCCAACGCTCAAGCCTTTGATTGCACTGGCACCTGGGATCTGATTGCTAATGGTTTCAATTTAGAAATTCACATCGTTGGAGCTGGCGGAAATAATTTCAGTGGTACGATAATAGGCAACGAGCCAACGACGCGCGTCTACAATGGATCCTGTAATGATAGTGATCATAAGATCACTTTCTTGCGTCAATCCAATCCTATTGGCAATATGGGAGCAATACTACGAAGGGTATTTCTGGAGAAAAAATAATAAAACAGGTGCTGCAGGCAGCTTTTCCCAGAATACAGGACGCAAGCGCAGCTTTTACATGCTGAAGAAATAAATGTGAACAAGAAATCAATGGAGCCAGACTCAAATGGCACTAAGTTAAGGGTATTTAGCATGACCCATCAATAGCTGGCCCCCTTTGCAACGTTACTTATCCAGATACAAGCTTCGTGCAAAAGAAGTTTAACTTAGTGCCATTTAGATCAGGCTCGATTGATGGCCAGAATAGAGGCAAACCACGCTTTTAAAATGAAAACATGGTCTGTCCTTTTTGCCCTACCACCAACTCTTCCCTCCCCTATTTTTCACTGTGGTTGTTACCTCGCCGGACCACTTGCCACACCACCCCAGACCGACCAGCGCAAGTTCGTCATCGCATCTTGACCCCTTCGTCCTTCCGTAATACCTTCATTCCATTAGCGAATCACCAAGCGACGCCGCCTTTGTGAGACAGGCACTCAGGGCAGATGCTCGCATTCCCGCCGCGCAGACAGGGATATTGAGGCCCATACAGAAGAATTTCCCATGCAACTCTCCACCTATCAGTATTCACCTGACCGTGGATGGGATAAGCCGTTAGATCCCGCTCTGGACTCCGACCAGACATGGCTGATCCTATTCGGCACATCAGACATCGATGCCTTGGCATCGGGCATGGATAATCTTCGCACAGCCTTTCCGCAGGCGATCTGGATCGGCTGCTCAACGGCGGGCGAGATCCTCGGCCCCACGCTCAGCGATCACACCCTCTCCGTGGCTGTGCTCAGATTCACCCATACCAAACTGCGCTGTGCGGTGCGTGAAATCGACGATACCCATGCCTCCTTCAAGGCGGGTACACATCTAACGCAATCATTGTCAGCACCGGACCTCAAGGGAGTGTTCGTGCTCTCCGACGGCCTGAAGGTCAACGGCTCGGAACTCGTCAAGGGACTCTCTGAGAACCTGCCGGAAAAGGTCATCGTCACGGGCGGGCTGGCCGGTGATGGCGATCGCTTCCAGAAGACCTGGGTAGTGGTGGACAAGCACCCCCGCTCCCACCATATCGTCGCGGTCGGACTGTATGGCGAACATATTGGCATCGCCCACGGCTCACGCGGTGGATGGGATGTGCTAGGCGTAGAGCGCGAGGTCACCCGCGCCGAAGGCAATGTGCTCTATTCTCTGGACGGCCAACCGGCGCTGACACTCTACAAACGCTTTCTGGGCGAACGCGCGGCGGGCCTGCCAGCCACTGGACTGCTATTTCCCCTGGCGATCCGTAACGATCTGGAAGAGGATGGCTGGACGGTGCGCACCATCCTCTCCGTCGACGAGACCAAAAACGCCATCACCTTCGCCGGCGACATCCCCCAAGGCAGCTACGTGCGCCTAATGCGAGCGAATTTTGAGCGATTGATCGACGGTGCAGCCGACGCGGCCGACAGCGTCACGCTACAGGATTATCCTGGCGGCCCTCTACTCAGTGTGGCAATCAGCTGTGTCGGGCGCAGGCTGGTGCTAGGCCAGCGCACCGAGGAGGAGATCGAGGCCTCGCTAGACGGCCTGCCACAAGGCACCGAGCAGATCGGCTTCTACTCCTATGGAGAGATATCACCCTTGGCGAGCGGGCGCTGCGACCTGCATAATCAGACCATGACCCTGAGCCTGTTTTGGGAAAAGTGAACGAAGAGCTCCACCGGCTGCTCACACGACAGCTGCGCAAACTCAGCCTGAGCCCCGACCAGCCACCTGAACCCGCATCCTGGCAGGAATTATTATCCCGAATCGACCAGGCCTATCACGACGCCGACCAGGATCGCTACACTTTGGAGCGTTCGCTCACCCTCTCCTCGGAGGAGATGCAGGCCCTCTACCAACGCCAGAAATCCTCCTACGAGACGCGCCTGCACGCGATTGTTGGCGCGCTTCACGATCTGCTCTTTCTCAACGATGAGGATGGCCTCTATCTGGAGGTGCTCACCGCGCGCAATGATCTGCTCTACCGACCTGCGGAGGAGATTAAAGGTAAGACGATCCATGACATCTTCCCGCCCGAAATGGCGGAGCAGTTCCTCTCCACGATCCACAAGGCCCTGCAGAGCCAGACCCTGCAGGTCATCGAGTACAACCTCAACATTCCATCCGGTTCCGACTGGTTCGAGGCCCGCATAATGCCCACGGAACTGATGGTTAACGGCAAACAAACCGTGATCTGCCTGGTGCGAGATATCAGCGAACTCAGGCGCTCGCGCGAAGCACTGAAGCACATGGCCACCCACGATCCGCTCACCGGCCAGGCGAACCGCAAACTATTCGAGGAGAGACTCGACCAGGCCCTCAGCCGCGCAACCCGCACCGGCCATGCCGGCACTGTCATGTTCCTCGACCTTGATCGTTTTAAGATCATCAACGATTCACTTGGCCATGCAGTAGGCGATGAGCTGCTCAAACAGGTAACCGGACGACTGAAAGAGGTGTGCCGGACGGAGGACACCATCGCGCGCCTCGGCGGTGACGAGTTCGCCCTGCTGATCGAGGATATCGACTCCAAGGCCGACGCAGAACATATCGCCGACAAGATCCTGCAGCGCTTCTCCGCACCCTTCTTTGTACAGGGGCACGATCTGGACATTACCGCCAGCATCGGCATTACCCTGTTTCCTTTGCACGGTAACGACGGGAGTGAGTTGATCAGGCAGGCGGACGCCACTATGTATTCGGCCAAGAACGCTGGACGCAACTGCTACCGCCTGTTCAACCATGCGATCTCCCAACGTGATCAGGCAGCATTCGGTCTGGAACGACAGCTGCGACGAGCAATAGTCAACGAGGAGCTGTTTCTTGAATACCAGCCTCAATTCAGACTCTCGGATGGGCAGCTGACCGGCCTCGAGGCCCTAGTGCGCTGGCGCTCTCCTGGGCGCGGCCTGATACCGCCCGGTGAATTCATCCCCATCGCCGAAACCAGCGGCCTGATCGACGAGATCGGCCTATGGGTGTTCCACAGCGCCTGTGAGCAGGCCGCCGCATGGGATAAGGAGGAGCTGGAGTATTGCAGGCTTGCCATCAACATCTCACGACGCCAGTTGATGCACAATCACCTGGGGCACTCCCTCGCCGAGGTCCTGGCAGCCACCGGCGCCCGCGCCAGCCGACTTGAGTGCGAAATTACCGAGAGCGCCGTCATCGAAGAGGCCAGTGTCGCCAGCCACAACCTGCTGGCCATGTCGCAACTGGGCCTGCAGCTAGCCATCGACGACTTCGGCACCGGTCACGCCTCACTTGCAAACCTCAAGCGCTTCCCGCTGAACCGACTCAAGATCGACCGTACCTTCGTCAATGACGTGGGACGCGATCCCGACGACGAGGCGATCATCCGCGCCACGGTCTATCTGGCGCACGGACTGGGCCTGGAGGTCATCGCAGAGGGTGTGGAAAACGAGATCCAGAAAGGTTTTCTTCGTGAGACAGGCTGTGACGAGATACAGGGCTATTTATGCGGCCGGCCGATGCCGGTGGAGCAGGCCACCGCACTGTTGCGCAAAGATTGAAGCAGCCCGCAAATAGATGGCCCTGTCGGAGCCGCTTCAGCCACTCCGAAAAATCGGGTATGGTCGCCCCATGAAATTCACTCAGGATATAAGCAGCGGCCAGAACGTGATACGCGCCTATTCAAAAGGGCATATCTCGATCAACGGGATCGCATTTGAAGAGAGCCTGATTATAACGCCGGCGACGATTATCGAGCAGTGGCGGCCACAGCGTTTCGAAGATCTGTGCGAGGATGACTTCGCAGCAGCCGTGGCCCTGGAACCGCAGCTGGTAATACTCGGCACCGGCGATCGCCACGCCTTCCCCCACCCATCGCTGCTGCGGCTGCTGGTAGAGCGGGGAATCGGCCTGGAGTCGATGTCCACCGCGGCAGCCTGCCGCACCTACAACATCCTGGTCAGCGAGGGGCGGCAGGTCGCCGCCGCACTGATCATCCGTTAGGTTCCTGGCTGATTCTCCGGCTCTGCGAGCGCCACCACACCATCAGGCTTGGGATATTTCAGCAACAGGCTGCGGGGCATCTTCTGTTGGTCGGTCTGGTGCAGCGCATCTGACTCCATGATGATCAGGATCAGTACGGTCACCATCACCGGCAGGATGCTGCCCCCTCCGACTACCGCATAGACCGCCACCTCCATCATGCCGAAGTAGGTGTAGCCGATCCATCCCGCAAAACACACCAGCAGGGCGAACATGATCATGCCAAGAAAGACACGGCTACGGGCCGCAGCCAGCTGCCAGTGGCACATCACATACCACTCATCGACCTGGCACGAGCGGCGTGCCCGCCACAGGGTATAGAAGAGCGTTATGAGCGACACAACGGGTACCAATGCGACCGGTTGCCAGAAGGAGCGCGCCACCCCCAGCGAGGCGACAAACCAGAGGATGTGGTTGCCAATCAGGTTGGTGAGGAAGACTTCATGGGGAATCTTCGCCTTGTGTGCAGCCGCTTCGGATATCTCGAATTTCATCGGGCTCAGGTAACTCAGCAGGGGAATGGGATCAGGCAACCCAAGTTACCATATCGCAACCGGAAATTTCATCTCACGCCATCGACTTCTGCATCCCCGCCGGCGCGGCCCTTGCAAATTGACAAGAGCCAAAGCGAGCCTAGCGTTGTAGAATCCCCCATTGCCGGCGGACCCGGGATCATCGATCTGCTCTCGTCCGCCTCCACAATTACCAGCCATTAGCAGAGTCAGATGGATAGAAAAATCCTCTTCGGAATCCTTGCCGCCACTCTCGTCGCCGTCAGCCTGGCCGTCATGCTGCCCGGAGGAAAGGCCCCTGACGCAGAGCCAAAACTCCCCTGGAGGATCAGCCTGGATGCGCTGGGCAACTCCCGCGTGTTCGGCCTCACCCTGGGCAAGAGCACCCTGGCGGATGCCCGTCATCTGCTCAGGGATGAAGGCAAGGTCTCACTCTTCATCTCCAAGGGCGAAGCCCCGGTGCTAGAGGCCTATTTCGAACGCATGGCACTGAGTGGCCTGAAGGCCGATTTCGTGTTCGTATTGGAGGCCGACGAGAGTCAGCTGCAGGGCTTCTATGAACGGGGGGCGCGCATCGCCCGCACCACAGAGATGACCAGCAAGGTCGATCTCGCCTTTGAGGATATGCAACAGGTGGCGCAACTGCCGATCAAGCTGATCAACTACATCCCGGTCACCAACCTGGACGAGGCGTTGATCCGCAGCCGATTTGGCGAGCCCGACTCGCAGATCCCGGAGGGTGATTCTGGGGTGATGCACTGGATCTATCCGGCGCAGGGTCTGAGTATCAGCCTCAACCCGGAGGGTAAAGAGGTGCTGCAGTACACCAACCCCGCAGCGATAGAAACGCTGATCGAATCGATCAAAAACAACGCCGCTCAACCCTCGTCCTGATCCTCGGCATCGGGCATACGCCGCTCCGGGGAGCGGCGTTTCTTCTTCGGGTCAGCATCATCGTCCATCAGGATGCGGTGGGCCTCACCCTCGAGGTCATCGAACTGCCCACTGCGGGCGGCCCAAAATAGCACCACCACCGCCACCAGGCCGAGGAAGATCATGCCCGGAATCAAACCATAGATAACTTCCATCCAATACCCCCAAGTTAATCTAATAATTCTAGCGGGAGTCGACACCGCGGAACAGGGTGCGAATGCGGGCCGCATTGCTGATCACTGCCAGCGAACTGATCGGCATCGAGATCGCCGCCACCAGCGGTGTCACCACCGCCGCCATCGCCAGCGGCACCATGATGATATTGTAGAGGATCGAGATACCGATATTCTGGCGGATGGTGCGCAGAGTGCGCCGTGACAACCCGGTCGCCAGCCGCACCTTCTCCAGCTCACTGCTCATCAACACGATATCGGCGCTGGCGATGGAGACATCGGTGCCCGATCCCATGGCAATGCCGACATCGGCGCGTACCAGCGCCGGCGCATCATTGACGCCATCCCCCACCATCGCAACCTTGTGGCCGTCCCGCTGCAGTCCGGCGATCACCTGATCCTTCTGCTCGGGCAACACCTCGGCGATCACCTCCATTCCGCCCAGACGCTCAGCGATCGCCTCCGCCGTCTGGCGCCGGTCACCGCTCAGCAGGGTCAGCTGCATCCCCTCCGCCTTCAGGTCAGCGATCAGCTGCGGCGCGTCGGGCCTGATCCGATCTTCGATGCCGATCAGCAGTTGCTCTTTGCCATCCAGCGCCAGATGGATCACCCCCACTCCCTGGGCCTGCAACTCCTGCTCGGCCTGATCCAAATTACTCAGACGCGTTACCTCTGAGCGCTCCATCCAGGCAGCACTGCCTGCAATCAACTCGCGCCCGGCCACTTCGCCGCTGATCCCCATGCCTGGGTGGTTTTTGAAACTGTTGACCGCAATCTTGCGGTAGTCGCCGCCCTGCTGTTCTACCCAGCTGAGAATCGCCTGTGCCGTGGGGTGTTCCGAGTAGCGCTCCAGTGCCGCCAGCTGGCGCAGCAGATCGACGAGCGGCTCGGGCATCGACTCATCGTCGCTAATCTGCCAGCGACCTGCTGCGCTATGAACCGCCACCAGCGACATACGCCCTTCGGTGAGGGTACCGGTCTTGTCGAACACGACATGATTGATGCTGGAGAGGCTTTCGAGCACCTCGCCGTTCTTCACCAGGATGCCATACTTGGCCCCTAGGCCGGATGCCACCGCGATCGACATCGGCGTAGCCAGACCAAAGGCGCAGGGACAGGTGATAATCAGCACCGAGGTGGCCGCCAGCAGGGCCACCTCAAAATCGGTTTGCAACCACCACAGAAAGGTGGCGCTGCCCAGCGCCAGGGTGACCGCCACGAACCAGGGCACGATCTGGTCCGCGACACACTGGATCGGCGCCTTGGAGGCCTGTGCCTCTTCTACCAGACGGATGATGCGCCCCAGCGCAGTGTCCTTGAGCGCGCCTTCGACTTCAATCTTCAGCATGCCATGGCCGTTGATGGTACCAGCTGAGACCGACGCGCCGACCCCCTTCTCCACCGGCAGCGACTCGCCGGTCAGCAGCGCCTCATCCAGGGCACTCTCTCCCTCGACGATCGTACCATCCACCGGAATTCGCTCGCCGGGACGCACCAGCACCAGTTCGCCCCGTTGCACCGCGCGGATCGGCACCAGTTCCTCCTGGTCATCGCGCAGCACTGTCGCCACTCGCGGCTGCAGATCGAGCAGGCGCTGGGTGGAAGCCACCGCTTGGCGCTTTGAGATCGCCTCCAGATAGCGGCCAACCAGTATCACAAACAGGAAGTTGACCACCGTATCGTAGTAGACATCTCCCAACTGCGAGCCGGAAAGAGTCACATAGACCGAGTAGAGGTAGGTGATGGAGGCGCCGATGGCGATTGGCAGATCCATGCCGAGGTGGAAGTTCTTCAGACCTGCCCAGGCGCCTTTGAAAAACGGATGGCCTGAGTAGAGCAAGACCGGTGTCGCTAGGGCAAAGCCGACCCAGTGAAACATGCCGCGAAACTCACCCTGGTCCGCGCCTGAGTAGAGCGCAATCGAGATCCATAGCAGGTTCATCATGCCGAAGCCGGCAAAGGCCATGCGGTAGAGCAGATTACGATTCTGCCGTTTCAGCTTGCCCTCGGCCACTTCGGGGTCGTAGGGCACCGCCGCATAGCCGATCTGCCCCAGGCGCTCGATGATGCGGGAGAGCTTCAGCTGTTGGTTATGCCACTTGAGATGCAGCCGCTTTCCCGACAGGTTGACACTGGCATGGGCAACCCCTGGCATGGCGCGCAGAGTGTGTTCGATCAACCAGACACAGGCGGCGCAGTGGATCCCCTCCACCAGCAAATGGATATCGCGCAGTTCACCCAGATCACCAACGAACTCCTCCTGCACCTCATCCAGATCATAGAGGGCGAGCTCTTTGGGCAGTTCAGGCGGCGGCGCCAGACTGGCGTCCTCCGGGGTGCGTCGATAGAAGCCCTCGAGGCCAGCCTCGTAGATCGCCTCACAGACCACTTTGCAGCCAGTACAACAGAAGTGCTGCTGCTCGTCCTCGATACGGGCGACCACATCGTCATCTGGCGGTATCGGCAGGCCGCAGTGGAAACAACCCGACTCCGGTATCGTCCCATCAGGCGTTTCGCTAGACAAAACCCGGCCCTCTAACATCTACTCTCAGGGCATCCAGTCGATACCGACCCCGATCCGCTTGGGCGTATTGAACTCATCCTCACCCCGTTTCACGCTGACCAGGATGTCCCAGGCGCCGAGCAACGGAAAGCGCAGTTCCGCTTCATAGACTCCAGGCGCCACCTGCAGCATCGGTACCGAGAAGTCCTCTGCTGCATCCGAGGGACGATAGGCGTGGAACATCACCTGATCTACCGTCACCGGCTGATCCGACTTGTCTTTGACCGTGAAACGGGCAGCAATTAGCTGGTCAACATCGATCTTGCGCGGCAGCTGGATTTTCATCTGCCAGCCCGGATCATTGGCACGCCGCTTCATCATGTTCTCTTCGTAATCCTGACCACGCTCATAAAAATCTTCATTCACCAGGCCGGGATTGTTATCCACCGCCATGAAGATCATGAACAGGTTCATCGAGAAGAAGATGGCTACCATCGCCACCCAACCGATCACCCAGGGGCTGCGCCATGCGGAATTCTTGTCTGCCATATCGTCACTAATCGTCACTTAAGCCAAAAACAGAGGGGCGGACCACTGGTCCGCCCCTGGAGCCTACTTAGTATATAGAAGTCAGTACCTTGGACCAATAAAGATACTCTCTCGCTGGGCCTTCAGTAGCTCTTCACCCAGCTGCCCCTCCACATGGAAGATGATCGGTGTCGTCTCCTGCTTGAGCAGCTTTTTCGGCACCCTCACAAAGACAGTCCGCGGGGTGACCTTGCCGTGCCGGGCGGTTGTCACCAGGTCGGCATCCACCAGGATCGCTCCGTCAATACCACTGATGCTGATCTTGGCCGGTATGTCGCCCGTCATCTTGTTGAGGATTTTGAGCGTGTATTTGTTCTGGATCGAGCCATCACTCTGCAGCACGAACAGCGGCTGACGGGAGTGAATCACCTTTATCTCGAGCGCATCGAGTGTACTCATGCCATAGCCTATCCCCAACAGGGCAGCCGTCATGATGATGCTGTAGACCCAGACCCGTGGACGCTTCAGCAACGGGCGACTTTCCTTGCCATTCAGGGCATCCAGCGACTCGTAACGAATCAACCCCGTTGGCCGACCAAGCTTCTTCATCACCGAGTCACAGGCGTCAATGCAGAGCGCGCACATGATGCAGCCCTCCTGCTGGCCATGGCGGATATCGACACCGGTCGGACAGACTGCGATGCATTGGTTGCAGTCGACGCAGTCGCCAGTCGTGCGCTCCTCTTCGGAAACACCTTTTTTCACGCGTCCGCGGGGCTCGCCACGATGGAAGTCGTAGGTTGGCACTACCGTGGTATTGTCGATCATTACCGCCTGAATACGGGCATAGGGACAGAGCCAGAAACAGGTCTGTTCACGCAGGAAACCTGCCAGCACATAGGTGCCCACGGTAAATAGGGCAATGGAGATGATGGCTGTCGAACCCAGAGTGAAGCTCACCAAATCCGCCCACAGTTGGAAGGCATCAACAAACCAGGCGACAAAGCTGATACCGGTGAGGAACCCGATAACCAGCCATAGCAAGTGCTTGGTCAGTTTGATACGGATCTTGTTGACATTCCAGGGCGCCTTGTCGAGTTTACGGCGCTTCTGAGGAGCCCCCTCCAGCTTATCTTCAATCCAGGCATAGATATCGGTCCAGACAGTCTGAAAGCAGAAAAAACCGCACCAGATACGTCCAGCCAGAGCTGTCACTACAGCCAGCAGAATCGCAAAGAACAGTAGCGTGAGGGAGAGCATCCAGAAATCCTGTGGCAGGATGGTCACGCCGAAGATATGAAACTGGCGGTTGGGAATATCAAACAGAACTGCCTGGCGATCTCCCCAGCGCAGATAGGGACCCAAAAACAGGATCAGCCAGAAGGAATTTGCATACCATTTATAGCTGCGCCATTTGCCTTTCATGCGCTTGGCATGAATGGTCTCTTCGCCGGTATTAAGCTGCCAGTGTTCCGCCTCGTCGTACAGTTCCTCCATTGAGGATTGCTGGGAAGTGCTCTTTTCTGCGCTCAACGGCCTAGCTCCTATTGGATGAAGAATAATCCAGATTGTTCCCCATCATATCCGGCAAATATCATCAAAACCAATGCGTTTTATCAATCCAAGAATCGCTCTGAAGATATCTTCAGATGTATGCAACAACACCATCAGACAAAGTGCATGGCCTCACCTCTTCACTCATTCATACCGTAGCCAAACCCGATTTCCCATAAAAAAAGGGGGGGTAACCCCCCCTTTTTTTATGGGTATATCATGGAATCATTTGTGCTTTTCAGCATCGCCCTTGATCAAGGCTGAAACCTTGAAGCCCAGAAAGATAATGATCACCACACAGATCACCACGGAAATGATGGATCCCCAAAAAACAGCATCGGCATTCATAGCACATCCCTCGATTCTTGGCCACATGGGAGGTATGCCTCCCATGTGGCCCACTTAGACAAAGCCGTTATTGGCCGCCACCAAACTTGTAAACGTAGACAGCTAGCTTCTTGATGTCATCTTTGGAGAGACGATCCCCAAAAGACGGCATCTCAGCCACGCGTGACGCGGGGTCAGTCGCATCGTTTACACCATGTTTGATGGTATAGGCGATACTCTCACTCCGGCTCTGTCCCTCCTCCGGGGTGAAGCGGTAGATACCGTCGGTCAGGTTAGCGGAACCAAGAACCTGCATGCCCTTACCGTCCATGCCGTGACAGGCGATGCAGCCCTTCTGCATGAACAGGGGCTCACCAGCAGGATTGCCAGCCTCAATCGCCGTTACCAGCTTGCCTAACTCATCATCAGAGATGATTTTGCCATGAGCAGTCATGATGCCCTTGCGTCCCATGCTGATGGTCTGTTCGATGGTCTCGATGGCACCACCGTAGAGCCAGTCATCATCGGCCAACACGGGGAAGTTGGGACCACCCTGACCGCCGCCGCCGTGGCAGGCCGCGCAGTTGTCACCAAATAGCACCTTGGCCGCGGCCACGGTGTATTCGCTCAACCCGGGATCGGCCAGAACATCCTTGGCGCTCATACCCTTGAGCTGGCTTTCGAATTCGGCGCGAACGGCTTCCACCTCATCAACGCCTTCGTTGTACTCGCCGATCTGGGTCCAACCCATTACACCCTTGGTCGACTCGTTACCGATCGGGTACATGGGATAGAGCACACCATAACCAAAGAACCAGATGATTGAGGCCCAGAAGGCGATCATCCACCAACGCGGGGGCGGATTGCTAAGCTCCCGCAGATTGTCGTCCCATATGTGCCCGGTGTTGTTTTCACCCGGAAATGGATTGTTATCCGCCATTTTTTTCTCCGCTATCGATTTTATCTTCTTCCATCGGGATAAAACGCCGGGACTCCAGCTTCTCCCGATTTTTCGGACGTAGTGCGTAGAAATACAGACCAACCATCAGGAGGAAGACGACCACGGTCATGACCAGGCCCACCCAGTCGTTGGTGGTCATCGCCTCCCAATCGGTATGGAAGTATTCCGCGAGACTACTCACGATATACCTTGCTGTCGTCCAGCTTGGCCATAGTACCCAGTACCTGCAGGTAGGCGACCACCGCATCTTCCTCGGTCTTGCCTGCCAGTTCGGCATTGGCGCTGGCGATGTCCTCATCCGTATAAGGAACACCCATCAGCTTCATGACCTTGAAGCGGGCAGCCATATCCACACCTTCCACCGAATTGTTTTTAAACCACGGGTAGTTGGGCATGACAGACTCGGGCACGACGGAGCGAGGCGCCCGCAAGTGCTTACGATGCCAATCGTCGGAGTATTTGCCGCCGAGGCGAGCAAAGTCGGGACCGGTACGCTTGGAACCCCACTGCATCGGATGGTCGTACATCGACTCCGAGGCCAGTGAGTAGTGTCCATAGCGTTCCTTCTCGTCACGGAACGGACGGATCATCTGTGAGTGGCAGAGATAACACCCTTCCCTTTGGTAGATGTCCCGGCCTGCCAGTTCCAGCGCAGTATAGGGACGAATGCCGTCACCAGCCTTGTGGTCAGCCAGGGTCTGCCCTGCCTGACGCTGCCAGACGATCTCCGGGAACTTGTTATGCTCAAAGGTGCTACTCATAGTGAAGAGCGGAACGATCTCCACAATACCGCCCACAGAGAGCGCAATAGCCAGCACGATCAGGAGACCCCAGATGTTTTTCTCCATCTTCTCCTGCATGCCAACAGCTTCATTGTTGTTTGCCATTTTACGTATCTCCCCTTAATTAAACAGCGGCGGTACGCGCGGCCTGGATGCTCCCTTCGCGGGAAGCCTTGCTAACGGTCATCAATATATTGACGAGCATGAGCACCGCGCCAAGCAAGAAGATCATGCCGCCGACTGCGCGCATCGCGTAGTAAGGGTGCATGGCTTCAACAGACTCAGCAAAGGTGTAGGCCAGAGTGCCGTAGTCATCATAGGCACGCCACATCAGGCCCTGCATGATGCCGGATACCCACATAGCAACGACGTAGACCACGGTACCGATGGTGGCGGTCCAGAAGTGAGCGTTGATCAGCTTCTCAGACCACATCTCGGTATGAAAGGTACGTGTCATCATGTGATAGATCGCGCCAATACCAACCATAGCAACCCAACCCAGCGCACCGGAGTGTACATGACCAACGGTCCAGTCAGTGTAGTGGGAGAGCGCGTTGACGGTCTTAATCGACATGACCGGACCTTCGAAGGTCGACATGGCGTAGAAGGCCAGGGACATAATCAGAAAGCGTAGGACATAGTCAGTACGCAGCTTGTCCCATGCACCGGAGAGCGTCATCATGCCGTTCACCGCGCCACCCCAAGAGGGGATGATCATGCCGATAGACACTGCCGCACCCAGAGAACCGGTCCAGTCAGGCAGAGCGGTGTACTGCAGATGGTGCGCACCCAGCCATACATAACCGAACATCAGTGCCCAGAAGTGGATAACTGACAGACGGTAAGAGTAGACAGGACGACCCGCTTGCTTGGGCACGAAGTAGTACATAATGCCGAGGAAGCCTGCGGTCAGATAGAAGCCCACTGCGTTGTGACCCCACCACCACTGGATCATGGCATCCTGCACTCCGGCGAACAGGGAGTATGACTTGAACATGTCGACCGGGACGGCCAGGCTGTTGACCACATGCAGGTAGGTGATCATCACCATCATGCCAAGGAAGAACCAGTTAGACACATAGATGTGTGAACTCTTCCGGTTGGCAATAGTCATGATGAAGTTGAAGAGGTAGGAGAGCCACACGACCGCGATAGCGATATCGATCGGCCACTCCAGCTCTGCGTACTCTTTGGACTGGTTGATACCCAGCGGCAGAGTGATAACCGCAGCGACAATAATCAGGTTCCAACCCCAGAAGGTGAACCACGCCATCTTGTCGCTCCACAGACGCGTACCGCAGGTACGCTGGACGCTGTAGAAAGCGCTTGCCATCAACACACATCCGCCAAAGGCGAAGATAACTGCATTAGTGTGAAGCGGACGCAGACGTCCGAAAGTGATGTATGGAATATCGAAGTTAAGTACCGGCCATGCCAGTTCGGATGCTATATACACACCGGCTGACGCACCTACCACGAGGTAGACCGCTGCCATGACGGCGAACCAGCGTACAACATCAAAGTTGTACTTCTGCTCTGCTACGGCGTCCATGAACCCCCCTCTCTACGAGTTGTTGAACAAAAACAAAAGGTTATAGTTTTTGGGAAACCCCATATCCACACCAACACCGGTAGTATTGACACAGACCGGGCATATATCACTCTCTATCACTACAAAAGTCAAGGCACATGCGGCATATGACACACCCCTAATAAAGCCATCAACTCATTGAATAGAAACGATTTTTACGGCATCAGAATCGAATTAATTGAGATAGATCAAGAGAATATTAATAAACTAAATTGAACGTTTTGTTCAATCGTGCAACCCGTTTTTTTCACACCACGCTCTCCACACTGCCATCGACCACCACCCCGTCAGCGTCAGCTATGACAAGGCCATGATTTCCGGCACAGGCAGGGCGGGGATTGAGGAGAAGAAAAGGAGGGTTTCAGAGCCTGCCCTCTGATTCGGGCAGGCTGCAGATAGTCAGAGCCTATTTAAATATGGTTTCGACAGAGAAACCATCACGTTCAAGGATATCCCTGAGACGGCGCAGTGCATCCATCTGAATCTGGCGCACCCGTTCACGGGTTACCCCCAATTCATTAGCCACCTGCTCGAGAGTCGAATTCTCGTAACCATGCAGCCCAAAACGACGCTCCACCACCTCACGCTGTTTGTCATTGAGTTTTAACAGCCAGGTGTCGAGATTGGTATTGAGTCCGTCATTCTGGATATTCACGGTCGGATCCTGGACCCGCTCATCAGGGATAGTGTCGAGCAGCGGCTTGTCAGCATCCTTACCAAACGGTGTATCGACTGAGGTGACCCGCTCGTTCAGGCCGAGCATTCGTTTCACTTCAGAAATGGGTTTGTCCAGCAGGTCAGCAATCTCTTCCGAAGTTGGTTCATGATCAAGACTCTGGGCTAACTGACGCGCCGCACGTAGATAGACATTGATCTCCTTGACCACATGGATCGGCAGACGGATGGTACGGGTCTGATTCATGATAGCCCGCTCAATGGTTTGCCGGATCCACCAAGTGGCATAGGTCGAAAAACGAAATCCCCGCTCAGGATCAAACTTCTCCACCGCACGGATCAAGCCGAGATTACCCTCTTCGATCAGATCCAGCAGCGCCAACCCCCGATTCATATAACGCCGTGCGATCTTTACCACCAGACGCAGATTGCTCTCGATCATGCGCTGACGCGCTGGGTGTTCGCCCTTCTGCGCCAAACGGGCGTAATAGACCTCCTCTTCCGCGGTCAGGAGTTTAGAACCACCGATTTCATTCAGATAGAGACGAGTCGCATCCATCTGCACATCTGACGGTTCACGAATCGGTACTGCCGAAGACGCTTTCTTGGATCCTTTTTTCTCCCCCCGCGTCGACTCAGAAACCGGCTTGACAGTCATATTGATAGCCTCTTTCGGCACCGCCTTATTGATCGCGTCGCCCGAGCTGTTCTCCATCTCCTCTCGCTCCTCACTCATCACCACTCCTCATCTTTGGGGAGCCTCCGAACGAATCATGAACGACAGCCTTGCGGTCCAAATCTCCCACTGCCGCATTGGAAATCTAGGCAATAGACCAATTATTACCTGCGATTCCCGCCTTGCATCGAAAAATTTGACCTCACAATTCTGCTCGTCCAGATTCATTCAGAGGCTCCTAGCTCTATCTCATCTTCTGCTGAGAATCGATAACGGGTTGACCGGCTTACCTTTTTTTCTTATCTCGAAGTACAGCACCGGCTCTGCCCCTCGATTTGGAACCCCCAGTTCAGCGATCCGTTCCCCAGCCTCAACCTGATCACCCTCCCGCACTAGCAGTTTTCGGTTGTAGCCATAGGCACTGAGATAATTTTTATTGTGTTTAACGATAATCAGATTGCCGTACCCCACCAGCCCACTACCACTGTAAACAACCTTTCCAGATGCAGCCGCAGCGACCGGTTGACCCAGTTTCCCCCTGATCTTTATCCCCTTACGGTTGGCGTCCCGGGGCTGGAAAGTCTGAACCACCTTGCCTTGTGTCGGCCAGCGCCAACTTATCTTGAGATTTGTTCTACTATTCCCGGTTTTGGAGGTTGACCTGACCTGGACTGGTGGCGTCGTCGGGGTTTCTGGCCTACGCGCAGGTTTAACCTTAGCCTGTGGCGATCTGGTGGGTGCTGCTTTTCGGGGCGCTGCAGTAACAGGTGGAGGGATCTTCTTTTCCACCACCGGCCGCTTCTGCGGCGAAGCCAACCGCAACAACTGCCCAGGAAAGATCGGATATTCAGGGGCTTGAACCCCGTTCCATCGTGCCAGTTCACGATACTCCAGATCGTTGCGCCAAGCGATAGAATAAAGTGTATCCCCCCGCCTGACTCGATAGAACCGGGCCTTCTTCTGCTGAGGAGGCGACTGGGTCTTCTTCTGTTCAGGAAAGGATTGGAATTCACGATTGGAAACAGGCGCGCCCACCCCGGAGGTTACGCAACCCGAGAGAGCGCCAGCCACAAGGACCATCCCTATCACAAACAATTGGCGCAACATGCTTATTGCTACTGTTGATCCGTTGAAAAGCAATCTCCTTTATCCCCGTATGACCCTAAATGGCACGGAAGCAAGAACAACTAACCACACCCGTCTTATTCACGCTAGCCATACCAGCCCGGCGCCAGACGCTGCGATCCACTATAAATAGGCAGTTACATAATAAGGAAGATCACCGCAAACAGCACGATCAGCATCCAGCCTAGCCGATCCACATACCTGTGCAGTGCCACCTCCATGCGCTCGCCTCCCCAGGCCATCAGCCCCGCAACCAGGAAAAAACGCGCACCCCGCCCCACCAGCGAAGCTAGCAGAAAAGGGAACAACGCCATTGCGATCACCCCTGCCGTGATAGTGAATACCTTGTAGGGAATCGGCGAAAAACCAGCCAGAAAGATCGCCCAGAAGCCCCACTCATCGAACCAGATCTTGGTATGGAGATACTTCTCCCAATAGCCCAGCTCATGCAACCAGGGTTCGATCAGCTCAAACGCAAACACACCGATAAAGTAGCCCAATAGACCACCTAATACCGAAGCAGCCGTGGTCAGAGCGGCCAGATACCAGGCCCGGTTTGGCTGCGCCAGACTCATCGGAGCCAGCATCACATCCGGAGGAATAGGAAAAAATGATGACTCGGCAAAGCTCAATCCGGCCAAATACCGTGGCGCATGGGGATGACGCGACCATTGCATGGCACGACTATAGAGCGCAGAAAACAGGCGCATCAAAGCAACCCTCCTTTTAATGGCACAAAATTGGCCGCTTCCAATCGCTCCTGCTCAAACCCATCAGGGGTGCGCAGGATTCGCATTAGCACCTGCCCATTACCGGTATCCGCCGGCAACACCAGACGCCCTCCAATATTGAGTTGCTGCAATAAACGCTGTGGCACTCCCTCAGGAGCCGCCGTCACCAGGATCGCATCAAACGGCGCATACTCTGGCAGTCCGATGCCACCATCACTGTGTTTCAGACGCACATTGCGCAGACCAAGCTCCTGCAGTCGCTGCCGCGCCCGTTCGAGCAGGGCGCCGATGCGTTCGACACTGTAGACCCGCCCCACCAGTTGCGCCAAAACCGCGCACTGAAAACCTGAACCGGTACCGATCTCCAGCACATTTCCGAGTGGCCCCGCCTCCAGCAGCGCCTCGGTCATACGCGCTACCGTATAGGGCTGCGAGATGGTCTGACCATGGCCGATCGGCAATGCGGTATCCTCATAGGCCCGGCTCGCCAGTGCCTCATCGACAAAGATGTGGCGCGGTGTGGTGCGCATCACCTCCAGCACCGCCAGATTATGGATACCACTGTTGCGCAGACGCTGCACCAGCCGCTCGCGGGTGCGCTGAGAGGTCATACCGATTCCCTGGTGTTCCGGGCGCAACAGGCTCATGCTAGCCAGGCCCCGACGCTATCCAGCGCGCTATGCCGGGTCAGATCGACCTGCAACGGCGTCACCGAGACATACCCCTCGCGCACTGCATAAAAATCGGTACCCGGCCCGGCATCCTGTTCGGCCCCCGCCGGCCCCACCCAATAGATTGTCTTGCCCCGGGGATCCTCCGCCCGAACCACCGGCTCCGCCTTGTGGCGGTGTCCCAGACGGGTCGCCTGCATGCCTTTCAGCTGTTCAAACGGCAGATCGGGTACATTGACGTTGAGAATCACCTCAGAAGGAAGCGGCCTCTGCAACAGACGCTCGACCAGTTCCCGCGCCACCCGCGCGCCAGTCGCATAGTGATCCGGATTGTGAGAATTCATCGAAACCGCAATCGCCGGCAGGCCAAGAAAACGCCCCTCCGTGGCCGCCGCCACCGTGCCTGAATAGAGCACATCATCCCCCATATTGGCACCGGCATTGATCCCGGAGACCACCATATCCGGCTCCTCCTCGAGCAACCCGGTGATCGCCAGATGCACACAATCGGTGGGGGTGCCATCGACGCTGACAAAGCCATTGTCATGCGTATGGGCGCGCAACGGCAGCTCCAGGGTCAGCGAATTGCTGGCGCCGCTGCGATTGCGTTCCGGCGCCACCACAACGATCTCCCCCAGCGGGGAGAGGCTTTCGGTCAGTGCCGCCAGCCCGGGGGCCTGAAAGCCGTCGTCGTTGCTCAGCAGAATTTTCATGATGGGGGCCAAATATACTGGAAAAGAGGCATGGTAACATCACCTGCAGAGTGACAGGATCATAGCCCGTCGACGAACCCTTTTTGCCAACGCCGGTCGAAGGGCTTAATACCACCCAGGGCCCGACAGGCCATCCAGATTTTTTGTTCTGAACCGATGAAAAACAAAATCGATGAAGCAGACCGGACGGCCTTCCAGGAGGCCATGGACGACGTAGCCCCCCTACCCCAAAAGCGAGCCGCACCCTACCGCAAGCGCCGACCGCCCCGTCCGCTCAACCTGAGCGAGCCGGACGACGGCTTCGGCGACAGAGACCTCTATTTCGATCAGGAGATCGAGGCCACCGACGAGCTGTCATTCTCCCGCCCAGGGGTACAGAAACGGGTGATCAGCGAGCTGCGCCGCGGACGCTTCGAGGTCGGCCTGGAGCTTGATCTGCACGGCATGAATGTCAGCTACGCCCGCGAAACCCTCGGCCTGTTTCTGCAGGAGTGTCATCGGCACCGGGTGCGCTGCGCCCGCATCATCCACGGCAAGGGATATGGCTCAGCAGATCACCAACCGGTGCTCAAACAGAAGCTCAACATCTGGCTGCGGCAACGCGACGATGTACTTGCCTTCACCTCCGCCACCCGCCGCGACGGCGGCACCGGCGCCGCCTATGTGCTGTTACGCACCCCAAAACAGGAGCAGTGGCAGCGTTGACGGCTACGGCGGCGTGGGAGGCGTCACCTCCAGCAGCTCCCGCAACACCATGGTGGCATAGCTACCCGCCTCGAGACCGAAACTGAGTACCAGCTGATCAGGCTGCGGGAATTCCCACTGCAGGTCATCCAGACGCATGCGCAGAGCGCGGCGCTCCTGCTCCAGCCCGACAAACTCCAGACCATTGCGCCAGGATTCAAAGGGCGCCAGCACTGCCGACTCCAGCTCGCGCACCTCAGCCTCCACCAGGCTCTCGCCCCGACCCCACAGCGGCCCGGAGGGGTGCACATCCAGCGCCTCACAGCGCGACAGCAGCGCCTGATCCGGCTCATCCACCAGAAAGCTGGAGTGACAACCATCCAGCACTAGACGCTCCCCCGGCAGCGGTCGCTGCCAATCACCCCGAGCAATGCGCTTCGCTAACACCGCATTAAACAGCTGCGAACGGGCAGCAGAGATCAACAAACCCCGTAGCTTGCGATCGAGCCGCCCGGCACTGCCGGCAAACATTGCATCTGCCTGGGCCAGATTGCCATAGCCATGACCGAAGCGCTGTTCGCCAAAGAAGTTGGGTGCACCCTGGTGTCGCAAGCGTTGTAATCGCGCCTCCAAGCCCCCCCGATCCGCCTGCAGCTGCCGAACCGTCAGACAAAACCGATTGCCCTGCAACGCCCCCCGCCGCAACTTGCGGCGGTGCCGCCCCTGTTCGAGCAGCTCCAGCAGATCGGAGTTGAGCTGCGACCAGTCAGGCTCCGGCTTGCCAGCAAGCCGTACCGAGAACCACTGGGTGGTCACCGCATGGCGATCCTTCAGTCCGGCGTAACTCACATCCCGCGGCGGCACCCCCGCCAGACGGGCGATCTGCTTTGCCAGCCAGATGGTGTTGGTATCCCGTTTGCGGATCCGTAGCAGCACATGCTCGCCCTCCCCATCGGGTGCGAAGCCGAGCTGCTCATCCACCTGGAAATCATCCGCAGAACTGCGGATCAGTCCGGTGCCGAGGGGCCTACCATTGGCACAGGGCATCTCCTGCAGCAGCCGGCAAAAAGGAGGGATCGAACCGTTCACTCTTGCAGCAGAGCGACCGCATAGGCGGCGATCCCCTCCCCGCGGCCGGTGAAGCCCATCCTCTCGGTGGTGGTCGCCTTGACGCTGATCTGGTTGACATCAATCTTCAGGTCATTGGCGAGATGCGCACGCATCTGATCGATATAGGGAGCCAGCCTGGGCTGCTGGGCAACCAGGGTCGAATCCACATTAGCAATCTGAAAACCGGCCAGATGCAGCCGTTCCACCACCTGTCGCAGCAAGATGCGGCTGTCGATACCGGCGAACTCCGCCGAATTATCGGGAAACAGCTTGCCGATGTCCCCCTGCGCCGCCGCACCAAGCAGCGCATCACAGAGCGCGTGGATCAGCACATCTCCATCAGAATGGGCCTGCATGCCCAGCTCATGCGGGATCTCCACCCCACCCAGCACCAAACGTCGCCCCGCCGCAAAACGGTGTGCATCATAGCCTTGCCCAATGCGCATGCCTCGCCCCCGATATTGAATTTAAAGAGTCAACCGTCCCAGACGCTAACGATGCTGAGAGGCGGCATTGTAACGAGCCAACCGCCGCAGCCCAACCGAACACCCCTGCTCAATCCCTGCAATGATCAACAACATGGCTAGATCACTCTCTGTCGCCCGGCCTTTAGATTTAAAAGAATTCAACCCGTTGTGGAAGCTGCCAGACAGAGTGGCGCCTCACATCGCCAGCGAAGCGATTGTCGAGCACCTGGTGGATGGCGACAGCGTGATCAAAGCGGGCAGTCAGAGCAGCGAGATCACCTTCCTGATGCAGGGTGAGGTCGAGTTTGTCCAGCAAGACGGCAAGCGCGCCATCTACACCGCAGACTCAGAGCGCTGCGCCTATCCGCTCTCGGTCAGGATCCCCCACCAATACGACATCACCGCGCGCGGGGCAATCACCATCCTCAAGCTGGAGCGCGACATCGTGCTCAGCATCAGCAAACTGCCGGATGACAGCAGCGAGATGCAGCCTGGCCGGATCGAGTTGAAAGAGTCGGGCGGACCAGAGGCGAAGCTCTACTGGGAGCTGTTCGAGGCGACCAAGTCAGGCAAGCTGCAACTGCCCTCGATGCCCTCCATCGCCACCCGCATCGCCAAGGTAGTCAATAACGCCGACACCGACAGCAACGACATCGCCCGGGTGATCCAAGCCGATCCCACCATCGCCGCGCGCCTGATCAGCGTCGTCAATAGCGCCGCCTACCGCGGTCGCTCAAAGATCAACAGCCTGCCCGACGCGATTACCCGCCTGGGCCACAACGTAACCCACAATCTAGTCATCAGCTTCGCCCTGCACACCCTGTTCCACAGCAGCTTCAAAGCCCTCAATAACAAGCTGCGCTCGACCTGGCAGCACAGCTGTTATGTCGCCCCGGTGTGCCACGAACTAGGCCGCATCACGCCAGGCATGAGCCCCGACCGAGCGCTGCTGATAGGGCTGGTACACAACATCGGCACCCTGCCGATCATCAACGCCTCCCGCGGCTACCCAGAACTGATCGACAATCCACAGCTGCTGGATCAGACGATCAACAACCTGCGGCACGAGATAGGTGCGATGGTGCTGCGCAAGTGGGGCTTCGAGAATGATTTTGTGCAGGCCGCACTACACGCCGACGACTGGATGCGCGACCCTCAGGAGAAGCCGGACTACACCGACCTGCTGCTGATCGCCCGCCTGCACAGCTATGTGGGCAGCCCGCGCATGGAGCAGCTGCCACGCCTCGATCTGCTGCCGGCATACCACAAGCTCGCCCTGGGTCGGCTGACCCCGCGCCATTCGCTGGCGATCTTGCAACACGCCAAGGCCGAGATCCGCGATCTGCGCCAGCTACTCTCCAACACCTGAGATAATACGCAGATAGAAGGCCGCCAGCGGCAGATCCTCCGGTCGGGTAATCTTGATGTTGTCGGCATGGCCCTCCACCATCCGCGGCCGAAACCCCGCCAACTCCATCGCGCTGGCATCATCGGTCACCAGCGCCCCTTCTATCAAGGCGTCAGAGAGCGCCTTTTTCAGCAGAGCAAAACGAAACATCTGGGGTGTATAGGCGCGCCAGAGCCCCTCGCGCGGTACTGTTGCCTCCACCTGATTGCCGGCGACAACGCGCTTCACTGTATCGTGTACCGGCACCCCGAGCAGTCCACCTACCGGATCGTCCTGCAACTCATCCAGCAACAGATCGAGATCCTCACGGCGAAGGCAGGGACGCGCCGCATCATGCACCAGCACCCAGTCCCGATCCTCCGCCTGCGACGCCAGTCGCTCCAGCCCATGCAGCACCGAGTGACAGCGCTCCGCACCGCCGGGGGCGCGCAACAGCCGGGGGTGGTTGCGACAACCGATCGTCTCCCACCAACCATCATCTTCAGACAATGCCACGCAGACTCCATCGATTCGCGGATGCTCAAGAAAAACGTTCAGGGTATGCTCGATCACCGGCCGGCCGTTGAGCGGCAGATACTGCTTCGGCACCGCACTCGCCATGCGCCGTCCAACACCGGCGGCGGGCACCACCACCCAGCATCGCTCATTCACTCACAACCCCCTCGTCGCTCTGGATCACTTGGTAAAAGATCTCGCCTGACTTGATCATGCCCAGTTCGCTGCGGGCACGCTCCTCGATCGCCGCCTTGCCGCTGCGCAGGTCATCCACCTCTGCCTGCAGTCGGCGGTTGCGCTCACGCAGCCCGGCCAGCGCCTGCTCCTGACGGGCAATCTCCTGCTTGAGATTGTTCACCTCCGCCAGGCTGCCCTCCCCCACCCAGAGGCGAAACTGGAGAAACAGGAATAGAATCGCCAACACCGCGATCAGGATACGCATGGTCTGAGCTGATGATCAGTTGATGGGTTTGGAACTCAAATCAGCCGCAAAGCGAACTGACATCGGAGAAACTTTAATCGCACCGGGCGTGCAGGGGAAGCAGCAAATCACCCCCCCCCGGATATCCGGGGGGGGCAGGCAGGCTCAGAACTGGATGGGGAAGGCGTCTCTACCGGCGTAGACCGCCTCGTCGCCTAGCTGATCCTCGATACGCATCAGCTGGTTGTACTTGGCGACCCGGTCAGAGCGCGACAGCGAGCCAGTTTTGATCTGACCGGTGGCGGTGGCCACCACCAGATCAGCGATGGTGGTGTCCTCGGTCTCACCGGAGCGATGCGAGATCACCGCGCTGTAACCGGCGGCCTTGGCCATGTCGATGGCGGCCAGGGTCTCGGTGAGTGTGCCGATCTGGTTGACCTTGATCAGGATCGAGTTGGCGATCCCCTCGTCGATACCGCGCTGCAGGATCTTGGTGTTGGTGACGAACAGGTCGTCGCCCACCAGCTGCACCCGTTTGCCCAGCTTCTCGGTGTGGATTTTCCAGCCTGCCCAGTCGCTCTCGTCCATACCATCCTCGATGGAGATGATCGGGTACTGATCGACCCAGCTGGCCAGCAGTTCGGTAAACTCTGCCGCTGTGTAGGCCTTGTTCTCAGAGGCCAACACATACTTGCCATCCCGATAGAACTCGGAGCTGGCCACGTCGAGGCCCAGGTAGATATCGCTTCCGGCCTTGAAACCGGCCTTGTCGATCGCCTCGAGGATGACGTCGATCGCCTCCTGGTTGGAACTCAGGTCGGGGGCGAAGCCGCCTTCATCGCCCACCGAGGTGTTCATCCCCTTGCCCTTCAGGACCGACTTCAGCGCGTGGAATACCTCGGCGCCGTAGCGCACCGCCTCGCGGATCGAGCCGGCACCTACCGGCAGGATCATGAACTCCTGCAGGTCGACGCTGTTGTCGGCATGCGCCCCGCCGTTGATGATATTCATCATCGGCACCGGCATCCGGTAGGGACCGGCGGAGAGCGAACGGTAGAGCGGCAGGGCGCGCTCCTGGGCTGCGGCGTGGGCCGCCGCCATGGAGACGCCAAGCAGCGCGTTGGCGCCCAGTTTGGACTTGTTATCGGTGCCATCCAACGCCAGCATAGTGTTATCCAGCGCGGTCTGATCGGTGACTTCCTGACCGATCAGGGCGTCGCGCAGCGGGCCGTTGACGTTGCCGACCGCATTCAACACACCTTTACCGAGGTAACGGCTGTTGTCACCGTCGCGCATCTCCAGCGCCTCACGGGAGCCGGTGGAGGCCCCGGAGGGAACCATGGCGCGGCCAATGGCGCCGTCGGCGGTGATCACATCGGCCTCGATGGTGGGGTTGCCGCGTGAGTCGAGGATCTCCCGACCGCGAATATCAACAATCTCGGACATTTTGTCTCCGTCTATCGAATCAGAAAACTTTTGGTTTTTGGAGGTTAGGCAGCAGGGCGTCAGCTTTCCGCCCGGCCGTCACTGCAGCGCCAGCTCGGCAAAGCCATGCCGCTTCACCGTCCGGTCGATCTCCAGCAGCGTTTCGAGCAGCCTCTGTAGCTTGTCCAGCGGCCAGGAGTTGGGACCATCACTGAGCGCCTGCTCCGGATCGGGATGGGTCTCCATGAAGAGGCCGGACACCCCCGCCGCCACCGCTGCCCGCGCTAGCACCGGCACATGCTCGCGCTGGCCGCCCGAACTGCTGCCCTGCCCCCCCGGCAGCTGCACCGAATGGGTGGCATCGAACACCACCGGGCAGCTGGTCTCACGCATCACCGCCAAGGCGCGCATGTCGGAGACCAGGTTATTGTAGCCGAAGGAAACGCCGCGCTCGCAGACCATAATCTGCTCGTTGCCCACTGCCCGCGCCTTGTCGACCACGTTTTTCATATCCCAGGGGGCAAGAAACTGCCCCTTCTTGATATTTACCGGCCGCCCCTGGCGAGCCACGGCCTGGATAAAATTGGTCTGACGGCAGAGGAATGCCGGGGTCTGCAGCACATCGACCACCGCGGCGACCTCATCCAGCGGGGTATCCTCATGCACATCGGTCAGCAGCGGCAGCCCCAGGCTCGACTTGACCTGCTCCAGGATCTTCAGCCCCTGCTCCATACCGGGGCCGCGGTAGCTGCCGGCAGAGGAGCGATTCGCCTTGTCGAACGATGACTTGTAGATGAAGGGGATGCCCAGCGCTGTGGTGATCTCCTGCAGCTGGCCGGCGGTATCCAGCGCCAGCTGTTCACTCTCGATGACGCAGGGACCAGCGATCAGAAACAGCGGCTGATCGAGACCGACGGGGAAGCCACACAGGTTCATGCTGTCGCATCCCGGTGTTTGCGCGCCGCCTCGATGAAGCCGGAGAAGAGTGGATGCCCATAGCGCGGCCGGGAGGTGAACTCCGGGTGGAACTGACAGGCGATAAACCAGGGGTGGTCGGGGATCTCGACGATCTCCATCAGACGGCCGTCGATGGAGCGACCGGCGATCTTCATGCCGGCGGTGACGATGCGGTCGAGATAGCTGTTGTTGAATTCGTAGCGATGACGGTGGCGCTCGACGATCACCTCCTCGCCATAGAGTTCACGTACCTTGCTGTCGGGCTCCAGACGACACTCCTGGCCACCCAGACGCATGGTACCGCCCAAGTCGGAGTTCTCATCCCGTTGCTCGCGCTTACCGTCGGCATTCAGCCACTCGGTGATCAGGGCGATCACCGGATTCGGGGAATCGGGATTGAATTCGGTGCTGTGCGCGTCTGTCAGACCGGCCACGTTGCGCGCGTACTCGATCACCGCCACCTGCATGCCAAGACAGATACCCAGGTAGGGGATGCCCTGTTCGCGGGCGAAGCGGACGGCAGCGATCTTACCCTCCACACCACGCTCGCCAAAGCCGCCGGGGACCAGAATCGCATCCATCCCCCGCAGTTGATCGCCCACATCCTGCTCCAGCTTTTCGGAGTCGATATAGTGGATCTTCACCTTGCTGCCAGTATGTACGCCAGCGTGGGTGAGCGCCTCGGAGAGCGACTTATAGGCTTCGGTGAGATGCACATATTTGCCCACCATCGCCACGTGGACCTCGTCATGCAGGGCATCGTAGCCGTCTATGTAGCCCTGCCACTCGCTAAGGTCGGCGGCAGGCAGATCCAGCCCCAGCAGCTTGACCGCCACCTCGTCGAGGTTCTGCGCATGCAGCATCAACGGGATGCGGTAGATCGAGTCGGCATCCACCGCGGAGAAAACCGCCTCTTCCGCCACATTGGTGAACAGGGCGATCTTCTTGCGTTCGCCCTCGGGCAGCGGTTTTTCCGAGCGGCAGACCAGGATGTCGGGCTGGATGCCGATGGAGCGCAGCTCTTTTACTGAGTGCTGGGTCGGCTTGGTCTTGATCTCGCCCGACACCTTGATGTAGGGCACCAGAGTCAGATGCATGAAAAGGGCGTGCTGATGGCCAAGCTCCACCCCCATCTGGCGGATCGCCTCGAGAAACGGCAGCGACTCGATGTCACCCACAGTGCCGCCGATCTCCACCAGACAGACGTCGGCATCACCCGCACCGAGCAGCACACTCTCCTTGATCTCGTTGGTGATGTGGGGAATCACCTGCACCGTACCACCCAGGTAGTCGCCGCGACGCTCCTTGCGGATCACGCTCTCGTAGATCTGACCGGTGGTGAAGTTGTTGTTCTTCCCCATGGTGGTGCGCACGAAGCGCTCATAGTGACCCAGATCGAGATCTGTCTCAGCACCATCTTCGGTGACGAACACCTCGCCATGCTGAAACGGGCTCATGGTACCCGGATCGACATTGATGTAGGGATCAAGCTTGATCAGGGTGACCTTGAGGCCACGCGCTTCCAACAGCGCTGCCAGTGAGGCAGCAGCAATACCTTTGCCAAGGGAGGAGACGACTCCGCCCGTAATAAAAATGAATCTGCTCATGCCATTCGGGTGTTGGGAAAGGAAGAAAACTGGACGGGCGCAAACATTAACAGATCGAGCCGCTTCCCTCAATTCACATCATGGATGGCATACCCCCAAAAGTGCTGGACATCGTGGTGGGTTTATCTTGCACTCGGGTGTTGAATATCCCCTACTCCCAACTATAATCAGGTGGCGATTTTCGCAGCTTAACTATAAATGCCAACCTGGCGCGCAGGCGGCGGGGAAATAGATAACAAGCGGTACGGAAGGATCTTCGCGGGTCATTTCCAAACACCCAACGGGGCATTGTAGTCGGGCAAACTATCCACTGAACGTTGAGGAAGGAAATATGATGAAGTTTTCAAAAGTCGTGGGTGCAGCTGCACTGATTGTTGCATCTTCCGCTGCTTCTGCCTGGTGGGGCGGTGGCCCCTGGGGCGGCAACCGTGGCTACGGCAACGACGGCTGGGGTGATGGCTATGGCGACGGCTCCGGTGACTTCAGCTTTGGCATGAGCGGCAACGCCCGTGGCAACAGCTATGGTCGCGGCTACAATAGCTACCGTGATTACTATGGCGGCCCCTACGGCTATGGCGCACCTTACGGTTACGGCGCACCTTATGGCTATGGTGCTCCCTATGGCGCACCTTACGGCTACCCGGCTCCGCCTCCCGCCGCTCCGCAGGCCGAATCCAAGTAAAGGATCGGTTGCATAGTAAAAAGGGCCGGCCCGCTTCGGGTTCGGCCTTTTTTATTGCCTTCAGCTCACCCCATCCGGCGACCGATGGCGGGTTTCATGGGAACAGCCGCGTTATTTGTTGGCAAAAATCATTCCTTCACTCAACATCCGATACGTAAATTGCTTGATCCAACTCAATAACCTTTGGAGAATAGCCCCATCCACCATTGAGAGCTGAAATCTCATGCCGGCATCGGAGTTGTAGCTTGCCCAATCGGAAAGTCGTCTCTTTCGAGAACCTCAAAGTCGCCTGCAAAAACTGCAGTCTTGCAACCCTCTGCCTGCCGGTTGCGTTGGAACCGGATGATGTAGAGAGGCTCGACAGCATCGTTAAACGCGGTCGTCCCTTCCACCGTGGCGACCACCTATTCCGCGAAGGTGATGATTTCCACAGTCTGCGAGTCATCACCAGCGGATCTGTCAAGACCTACTCCCCAAGCGAAGATGGCAGCGAGCAGGTGCTTGGCTTCCATCTTCCCGGCGAATTAATCGGACTCGATGCGATCCAGAACGAGCGTCACAGCTGCTCTGCTAGAGCCCTTGAGACCACTGCTGTCTGTGAGATCCCATTCGATAGTCTCGAAGAGCTGAGCAGCGCCATGCCCAGCCTGCAACACCAGATGTATTGTCTGCTGAGCCGGGAGATCGGCCAGGAAACAGAGATGCTCACCCTGCTTGGCAAAAAGAGTGCCGAAGAGCGCCTTGCCACCTTCCTTCTGAGCTTTTCCGAGCGCTTCAAAAAGCGTGGCTTTTCCGCTACCGATTTCTTCCTCAGCATGTCCCGCCACGAGATCGGCAACTATCTAGGACTGGCGGTGGAGACAGTCAGCCGGCTCTTCACCCGCTTTCAGGAGGAGGGCTTACTCAAGGTCGAGCGAAAACATGTACAGTTACTCGATCTGCCCCGACTCAACGATATCATTCACGGAATCGATAGCGTTCGCACATCGAATCAATCAAGGGCTTAAAGACTCCTGCCAGATCACTCGACAGGCAGTTCTTTTCTCCAGATACACCCCTCCCCCATAGCCTCGAGACGAGCCTCGTGCAACTCTAGCTCGACAGCATTTGCCTTGACCACCTTGAGGGCTGGCCGACCTGCTGACAGTCGCCGGATCCCCCCATCCACATCGCCCGTTGATTCCCCTTCAGCACGGGTCATCTCAAGGGAGAGAGTAGCCTGTCCACCGGTCATCGCCAGATAGACATCGGCGAGGATCTCCGCATCGAGCAGCGCGCCGTGGAGTTCCCGCTGAGTGTTGTCGACATCGTAGCGTTTACAGAGTGCATCCAGGCTGTTGCGCTGCCCCGGGTGCATCTTCTTCGCCATCACCAGGGTATCGATTACCGCGCACAGCTCCCCGATCGGCGGCGAATCCGCCCCCATCAGCTGTAACTCGTGGTTCAGAAACCCCACATCGAAGGGCGCATTGTGGATGATCAGCTCGGCACCACGAATATAGTCGAGAAAATCTGCGGCCAGATCGGCAAAACGCGGTTTGTCGGCAAGGAATTCATTGGTGATGCCATGCACCTCGATGGCACCAGCATCGATCTCTCGATCGGGCTGCAGATACTGATGGAAGTTGTTGCCGCTGAGACGGCGATCGATCATCTCGACACAGCCGATCTCGATGATCCTGTGGCCCTGCTGCGGCTCCAGACCGGTGGTTTCTGTATCCAGGACAATCTGTCTCATCGTGACCGCAACCCCTCTATGCCCTGATTGGCCAGCTGATCCGCCAGCTCATTTTCAGGATGACCGCTGTGCCCTTTTATCCAGGCCCACTCAACCTGATGCTGCGCCACCTCCTGATCCAACTCGCGCCACAGGTCGGCGTTCTTGACCGGTTTTTTTGCCGCCGTTTTCCAGCCATTGCGCTTCCAGTTGTGGATCCACTGGGTGATGCCGTTCTTCACATACTGCGAATCGGTGGTGACACGCGCCCGGCTGGCACGCTTCAGAGCGCGCAGGGCCTGGATCACCGCCATCAGCTCCATGCGGTTGTTGGTGGTCTCCGGCTCTCCGCCGCAGAGGCGTTTTTCATGTGAGCCGAAGCGCAACAACGCGCCCCAGCCGCCGGGCCCCGGATTGCCCTTGCAGGCACCGTCAGTAAAAATCTCAATCAAATCATTCATGTAAATTTCTTGTGGTGGGTTCAACTGCATTTGCCGGCAACACCTGTTTGCCCATGCGCCAGCGCGGTCGCAGAGGCGTCAGGGTCGAGGTGCGCTTGACCGCCTGAATCAGATAGACACCGCCCAGCATCGGCCAGAAACGCGCGCCACTCTTCTCCAGGAAGGCCAGCCGCTCCATCAGCTGCCGACTGGCAAGGGGCGGACGGTACATCAGCCAGTCGATCCGCTCAAGGCCGAAGCCGAGCAGCGAAAGCCAGTCCTGAATACGTCCCGCACCGAAGAAATGACCACACCAGGGGGGCTGCCTGCGACGCAGCCGAAACAGCTGCCACATCCCCCACAGACTCCACGGATTGAAGCCAGTGATCAGCACCCTCCCCTCTGGTATCAGGATACGTTCCACCTCCCGCAATGCCTGGTGCGGATCAGTCGAGTAATCGAGGGTATGGGGCAACACCACGCCGTCCACGCTGTCGGTGGCAAACGGCAGGCGTGTGCAGTCGCCTATCAGAGCCGGACTTGCGCCGCCTGCGCCGTCCTCCTTGCTGAGCAGAATGCGATGCCGGGCGGGTGACGTGGCCAGCAGGTCCATCGTCGCGGCGGGGGCACCTAGCTGCACCACATGGTAACCAAACAGGCTGCTTCCCCACTCCTCGATCAACGCCTGCTCCTGCTCTGCCAACACCTGTCCTGGCATCCTCGCGAACCAGGCTTGGAGCTCTCTCTGCATGCTTTACCTCAGGGAGCCTCTAATGAATCATGGCCGGCAGTCTTGCGGCCCAAATTCATCCAGAGACTCCTCAGTTTGCCCCTAATCTACAGTGATAATAATTCCCATATTCTGGACGATGCGCATATGAAAATGGAAATTAATCGCCAATTTGCCTATATTTGCCAGCCTCGACGATCGGCACATTCAAACGGGACAGGGGCTTGCCATGCAGCAGATCACCGCGGTTCGCGCGCTTACTCTCCTCCTGGCAAGCGCAGCCATCTCCTCCAGCCAGGCAATGAGCCTGTTACCGCAGGCCACTGCAGACGCAGATAATAGCCAGGCAGTCACAGAAGCCGCCACCCAAGCCAGCCAGCAGCTTATTTCAGCCGCTCCTGCCACTCCTCCCGCTGATGCAGAGCCGCAAATCTCCGAGACGTCCACTCCTGAGCCGATCCTGACCGAGCCCCCTGAGCTCTCTGACCAGATCACCTTCAGGGAGCCCGAAGCTCCAGCGCCGCAGGATCTCTGGCGGCGTCTGCAACTCGGCCTCTCACTGCCGATCCCAGCAGACGCCCGGGTACAACGGGAGATCGACTGGTACACTAGCCACCCAGAATACCTTGGCAGACTGCAGGAACGCGCCGCTCCCTACCTCCACTTTATTCTGGAGGAGATCGACAAGCGCCAGATGCCAACCGAACTCGCCCTGCTACCCGCAGTGGAGAGCGCCTTCCAGCCCTTCGCCTACTCCCCCGGGCGTGCTGCCGGCCTCTGGCAATTCATCCCCTCCACCGGGCGCCTCTACGGATTGAAGCAGAACTGGTGGTATGACGGTCGCCGCGACATTGTTGCCGCCACCCACTCGGCCCTCGACTATCTGCAGGCGCTCAACCAACAATTCGACGGCGACTGGGAACTGGCGCTGGCCGCCTATAACTGCGGCGCCGGCAATGTGCGCAAGGCGATCCGCCGCAATCAGAAAAAGGGCAAGCCCACCGACTTCTGGTCACTCAAGCTACCGAAGGAGACCAGCGCCTATGTGCCACGTCTACTTGCGATCAGCGCCATCTTTGCCAATCCTGAGCAACACGGCATCAGCCTGAAACCACTCCCAGACCAACCCCATTTCGCGACCATCGACATCCAATCCCAGCTCGACCTGGCACTGGCCGCAGAGATGGCCGATATCGATATCGAACAGCTCTACCTGCTCAACCCCGGTTTCAACCGCTGGGCCACGGACCCGGCCGGCCCGCACCAGCTCAATCTACCTCTCGACAAGGTAGAGGGCTTTCTCACCGAGCTGGAGACACTGCCTGCAGAGAAGCGGCTGCGATGGAAACGCTACAAGATCCGCAGCGGCGACAGCCTCAGCGTGATCGCCCGCAAACACGGCACCACCACCAAGCTGCTGCAACAGGTCAACAACCTGAAAGGCAATCAGATTCGCGCCGGCAAACACCTGTTGATTCCGATCTCCACCAAGCGCCTCAACCACTACGCCTTGAGCAGCAAACAGCGCAAAAACAAGCTGCTGAGCAAGTCCCGCAAGGGCAACAAGCAGATCTACATCGTACAAAAAGGCGACAGTTTCTGGGAGATCGCCAAGCGTCATGGAATCAGCTATCGCAAGCTGGCAAAGTGGAATGGCATGGCGCCCGGCGACCCGATCCGACCCGGTCAGAAACTGGTGTTCTGGGTGAACAAGGCCACCTCTACCCACGTCTCCCTGCCCACCACTCAACCCAGCGGAACGCGCAGCAAGATCGCCTACAAGGTCCGGCGCGGCGACTCGCTGGCACGTATTGCAAAGCGTTTCCGGGTCAGCGTGGCTGATCTCAGGAAGTGGAATAAGCTACCGGAAAAATATCTACAGCCGGGACAGAAGATCCGTCTCTATGTGGATGTGACAGCACAAACTCTGTAGCGCTGGAGCGAACCGGGATCACAAAACAGCAGCAATTGTTGACCAGGATCAATCCAAGGCAACTCTCACTTTGACAGCCTGGCGGCTGACCCAGTAACAATAACGCCTCCTACCATTATTCGCGGAGGCAGTATCATGAGCGAAGAATGCAGCCTGAGGGCCAACACGGACCTCAATCTCGCAGATGTCAGCAAGATCGCGCTGGGCCTAAAATCCCTCGCCGCCTACTCAATGCTCGCATACGAGCACGATGATGATCCCCAGGAGCTGGATGAGATCGTGCAGGATGGACTGGACGCTATCGAGCGCCTATTCAATTGCTAAGCTGAGTCCACTTTAGATTTTCCATGCCTCACAACCCCCGCAAGGGGGTAGAATCCTCTGCAATCCCTATTGACAGTGCAGAGGATCGCAATGGAGTCGATTGAAGCCAAAGTTCTGCCACTGCTGGCCCAGTTTCCCGATCAACCCTATCTGCAGTCCTTGCTGGTTGTTATCGTCACTCTGCTGCTGGCGAAGGGCATCAGTTGGATCCTGCTGGGTATCCTCAAGCGCCTCGCCGGACTGACCCGCGCCCAGTTCGACGACGCTCTGGTCGACGCTCTCAAGACACCGCTCTTCTACACCATCCTGATGACCGGTTTCTCCATCGCGGTACATCTTCTGCCGCTCAGCGAACCAAGCCAACATCTGACTATCGCGCTGCTGCAAACTATCGGCATCTTCGTCTGGATGCGCTTCGCCATCAGCCTCTCCCGCTCAGGCCTGCAGGCACTCGCCGCCGATCCGCATCGCTTCAACTACATCCAAGCACAAACCCTGCCGCTGTTCGAAAATCTGATGGTACTGCTGATCATTGCGATCGCGCTCTACCTTATCTTCATCTCCTGGGGCATCGATATGAGCGCCTGGCTCGCCTCTGCCGGCATCGTCGGCATCGCAGTCGGTTTCGCCGCCAAAGACACCCTAGCCAACCTCTTCTCCGGGGTGCTGATCCTCGCCGACAGCCCTTATAAGATCGGTGACTATATCGTGCTCGACAGCGGCGAACGGGGCGCGGTTACCCATATCGGTATCCGCAGCACCCGCATGCTGACCCGCGATGATGTGGAGTTGACCATCCCCAACTCGATAATGGGCAACGCTAAGGTGATCAATGAAAGCGGCGGCCCTCACCCGAAATATCGCATCCGGGTGCCAGTAGGAGCCGCCTATGGATCTGATGTGGAGCAGGTGCGCCAGCTGCTCACCAGCATCGCCGAACAGGATTCACTGATCTGCTCAGACCCTGCACCCCGGGTACGATTTCGCGCCCTGGGCGGCTCCAGCCTCGACTTCGAACTACTTTGCTGGGTCGATGAGCCGAGGCTGCGCGGCCAGGCCGTCGACCGTCTGCTGACCGCCATCTACAATGGCTTCAACCGGGAGGGGATCGAGATCCCCTACAGCAAACAGGATCTCTACATCAAAGAGACACCGCCTCTGGAGCGACCAGAATAATCTCATCACCTCCGACGCAACCCCGCGAAACACCTCCCGACCTGACTCTGCCCCACGCCGGTACCAAGGTGGAGCAGAGTATCGAATTCTGAACCAGCAGCACTCCTGGAGTGGCCAATCTCAATCGATGCCAAAAGTGATACTTCAGATGAGAGCCAGCTCACATCACCACTTTTGCCGACCAATCCTCACCATTTGCCAACAAGATTTCATTTCCCAATTGGTGTGAAAAAAACCGCACTCTTAATGAGAAGCAGCCCACGATTCACACCAGCGACCTTCAGATCCATAATTTTCAGCCGTGCTATGTGACACAGATGTCGGAATTCTTTACACCGATTCCGTACCTTTGCACCAACTGAGTCGCATACCGGAGTGCCACCATGTACGCACCTAGCATCAATCGAATTTTTATCCCCACCCTGCTGAGCGCACTGCTGCTGGCTGGCTGCGGCGGTAGTGACAGCAGCACTGCCCCGGCGATCGGCGACAGCGGTGGCGGCAGCGAACAGACCACCCAACTGAACATCGGTGGCAGCGTGGGGGACGGCCCCATTATTAACGCAACCGTACGTCTGCGGGACGCCTCCAACAACATCCTCGCCACCACCACTTCAGATGGCATGGCACGTTACTCGTTTGATGTCAGCGTGCCCACCAACGCCTTCCCTCTCACCATCGAAGCGGAAGGCGGCATCGACCTGGTGACTGGCATGGCACCGGACTTCCAGCTGGAATCGACGGTCGTCAACGCCTCCCAGTCGAACGCTAACCTCAACCCCCATTCGAGCATGATCGTCAAGCTGGCTCGTGCCAAGGGCGGCCTCACCAGCAGCAATGTCAGTAATGCCAGGGACACCGTCATCGAACTGCTTAACTTCGGTTTCGATCCCGCCCTGATGGCGGACCCGATCACCGCTTCACTGACCAACAACAATCTGCCGATGATGATCAAATCAAGTGAGACCCTGGCGGAGGCTCTACGACGGGTACGCGACAACGCGCTGAGCAGCAATGTAACCGTAGATGAAGTGATGGATGCTCTCGCCGACGATCTGGTGGATGGCAGCCTCGACGGTGAAGGTGACGATGCTGCCAGCCAGCGCTATGCCGCCCTGCTGCACGTAATCTCCAGCGAGGTGCTCTACGAAGCGATGCACAACCGTCTGAAGGTCAATAACGTCGACGCCAGCACGGCTCTCGACGGTGCCATCCAGACCACCGCCCCCGCCGTTACCCAACGGACCGGAGATGTACGCATCAACCGCCGCATGATCGAGCAGGCGCGCCGCTCGGTGGCAGCCGCCCGCCAAGTAGACAACAGCGCTAATCTGACCGCCCTCGCCGATGCACTCGACCGGCTCTCCGGCAATGTTACCCCAACAGCAGTAGATCAGGTTCTGCCCGATACGGTCAGCAACGATTTCTCCTCACTCGTGGGTTCCACTCGCTATCTACAGGAGGTACGGCTTGGCGGCATCATCCAGGCAGGTAATCAGGGCACCGGGCCCAACCGGGCACCGCTGATCTCCGGCACACCGGTCAGCAGCGTAGCGGTGAATTCCACTTTCAACTTCACCCCTACCGCCAGCGATGCGGATGGTGATCAACTCAGTTTCAATGTCACCAACCTGCCATCCTGGGCTGTCTTTGCCCCCGAAAACGGCACCATAACCGGCACCCCCAGCTCCAATGATCTGGGCCTCTACCAGAACGTGCGCATCGGCGTCTTCGACGGCCATGCAAATGCCGACATCGTATTCAACATCGAGGTAACCGACGGCTCATCCTCTGGTGGCAACAGCAACAGCGCGCCATCGATCTCCGGCAGCCCGAGTTCCAGCGTGGCAGAAAACAGCAACTACAGTTTTACCCCCAGCGCCAGCGATCCGGATGGCGATGCACTCAGCTTCAGCATCACCAACCTGCCCTCCTGGGCCAGCTTCAACGACCAGACCGGGCAACTCTCTGGCACCCCTGGCACGGGTGACGCTGGCGTCTACCAAAACATCACTCTGATAGTGACTGACGGTCAGGCCAGCAGCTCACTCGCTGCCTTCTCCATCGAAGTTGGAGCCAGCAGTGCTGCCCCTTCCATCAGCGGCAACCCCACCCGTTCAGTCGAAGCTGGCAGTGGTTACAGCTTTACTCCCAGCGCTGCAGACCCGGATGGCGATGATCTCGACTTTAGCATCAGCAGCCTGCCCTCCTGGGCACAGTTCGACACCAATACCGGCACCCTCAGCGGTACCCCGCAGAGCGGCGATGTGGGCAGCTACTCCGGGATCACCATCCAGGTCACAGATGGCCAATCCAGCGTCGCCCTGCCCGCCTTCTCAATCAACGTATCTGAGGCAATCGGCGCTGGTGGTTCAGGGAACAACTACTATGTGGACAACCAGATCAGCAGCTCCAGCTGCACCGACTACTCCATCATCGACCGCAGCTGCGGCGGTGGCAGCGACACCGCCTTCGACTCCTTCAGTGGTGCCACAGCCGTCGCCCAGGCAGGCGACACCGTCTATGTCCGCGAAGGCCGCTTCAAGGAGCAGCTGAAGGTGCGCAACGATGGCGCGGCCGGCAACTATGTCACCTTCCGCAACTATGACTCGGAGACAGTCACCATCACCGGCGCCACTCTCAAGCCCGCCATCGACCTGACCGACCGGGAGTATGTGGTAATCCAGGGCTTCACCGTCGAAAAGGTGGGACGCTGGCTCTACTTTCTGGAGGCGCATAACAACATCGTGCGTGACAACAGCTTCAGCCAGGCCTACGACACTGCAGGCTCCAAGGCCGGTATCTTCTTCTTCCACGCCAGCCACAACCGTTTCCTCAACAACACCCTAGAGGACAACGCGGACGATGCACTCTCGTTGGTTGATTCGGAACGCAATCTGGTGGCGGGCAACTCCATTCGCAACGCCCACCATGCACTGTGGGATATCCGCTGCGGTAACTACAATGTGCTGCGCAACAACTACTTCTATAACGATCAGCAGAAGGACGGTGAGGTCTACGATTGCGATGGTCAGGTCAAGACCTATAAGTATGACTCGACCCGCCGCAATCTGATCGAGGGCAATGAGTTCGACTACACCGCCAACTCCGGCAACAAGTCACCCTTTTCCGGCATCCAGTATGCCGGTCAGCAGGGCATCATCCGCCTCAACCGTTTCCACGACACCACTGGCCCCGGCCTACGCATGGCGATCTATGGCGTCGAAGCGAAAAACAACTGGGGCAACCGGGTCTACAACAACGTAATGCACTCCTCCGAGTTCGCCGGCACCTGGTTGCAGCCAGGCGGTGACAAGTTCTTCGATAACATCTTCAAAAACAACCTGCTCGGCGGCAGCAGCTTCGTCAACAACGACAGCCGTTGGGACTGGTGGAACAATACCCTGAAGGGCAAGCCGGTACAGGCCTACATCGATCGTAGCGACGGTTATGAGTTCGACACCAATATCTTCGTCAACGCCAGTGGTGACCAGGAATTCCTGGCGGTCAAGGGCAACGGCAATCGTACCTCCACCTCGCAGCGCACCATCGCAGAGTGGAACAGCGGGGACAGCAACTTCCGCAACGGATCGGTGGTCACAGACGCCCGCTTTATTGACGAAAGCGGCCGCGATTTCCGTCTGCAAAACGACAGCCCGCTAATCGACGCCGGTACCTTCCTGACCCAGACCCTGAGCGCCGGCAGCGGCACCGAATTGCCGGTCGAGGATGCCAGCTTCTTCTATGATGGCTTCGACATCCCCGGCGAGCAGGGGGATGAGATCATGCTGGATGGTGACAGTCAGGCTGCCAGAGTTGTCAGCATCGATTACAACACCAACACCCTGACTCTCGACCGCTCACTCAGCTGGAATAGTGGCCAGGGCGTGAGCCTGAAGTACAACGGCAGCGCCCCTGACGTCGGCGCCTTCGAATCGGGTAACTGATAAACCCAAATAGCGGGGCTCCGGAAAAACCGGAGCCCCGCTTTTTTTTGCCTGACGATCACCCATGTTTGCTTCCGCAAGGGCCTGCAGGATCACTACATGCCAAGTCGGATCACCTCATCGGCCAATCCATACTTCTCCATATAGGCGGCAATAGTGCTGAAGGTAGCGGTCTGCAGCGGCCCCTGATGGTCCTGCAGCGACAGATCGGGCATCAGCAGCGCACCCAGCATGAGCTTCAGTGGTGCCACCGAAAGCCGCTGTGCCTTGAAGTAGGCGCGGTTGTTGGCCTTGATCTGCGCCACATCATCGGTCTGGTAGAGCGCCGCATTGAGCACATCCAGAGTGTGCTCTGTACAATTCTGAAACTGGGAATTGTATGGATTTGCACTCACCGAATAGGCAGGATTGTGCAACTTGCTATAGCTCTCCGAGGCGATCACCTGCAGCAGGCGGCGCTGCATCTCAGGAGTGGGGATGATAATACCCGCCTTGAGTTGCTCAACCGCGACGAAAAAGTCGGCCGGATAGTCCCGTACCAGATCACTCACATCCGGTTGATCGGCGCGCTGGTAGAGGTTATACACCACATAACCTGGCAGCTGGACACCCTCATCGGTGGTGATCTGCGAGTAGACCGCAAAAGCCACATGGGTGAACTCCACGCCCTCCGGCAACTGATCAGCAGGCCGCCCCACCCGGCCGAGGATGATCACCCGCGCCCCCCGTTCTGCGGCCAGGTACTCCACCTGTTTCGCCAGCCTTGCGGTCTGCACGGGATCGAAACGCAGTTCAGCACCCTCCGCACCACTACCACTGCCGGCGATGCTCAATCCACTAACGCTGAGCAGAAGCAGCATCAGAAATACTCGAAGTGTACGCATCTCACTCACCTCCCTGTTGCAACTGTAATGCCTGATCCGGCGCAGGCCCGGCGCTGATTACCTTGTCGGTGACCGGCAACGGCCGCGCCCTGTCATTGGCCGTCGCCCACAGCACATCCCCCAGCGCACCGCTGGCCTGACCGAGCTGACCACTGCCCATCAGTGGCACCGCCACCACCCCGGAGACAACCTGCGCACCAGCAATGCTGGCATATCCCAGCCCTTCGGCCGAATGATGCACAGCAGCGGCTGAGTGGCCCATACTGCCCTCGGCAGCGCTCTGCTGGGTGGAAAAAACAAGCGTGAGGGCGACAAGGGTTGATGCAAGGATTGGTTTCATCTCTGTTCTCCTGATGGTTGACTCGTTGCAGCCTCAGGATTGCCCAGCAGGAAACAGATTGAAACCTTTACAAAGATCGTCTACAAATACGCCAACTTTCGTATCATATTTTTATACTTTTTCATGTCGCAACAGAAGCTCCTCATCAGCACACTCAAACAGGCACTAAAACAACAGGGCCTCACCTACGCCCAGGTCGCCAGTCAGATCCACATCAGCGAGGCCAGCGTCAAACGGATGTTCTCCAGCGGCCGCTTCACCCTTGAACGGATCGAAGCAATCTGCGCGCTGATGGAGATGCAGCTGCTCGACCTGATGCGGTTGATGGAGCGGGCCCAACACTCCACCAGCCAGTTGAGTTGGGAGCAGGAGGAGGAGTTGATCGGCGACATCCGGCTGCTGCTGCTGATCGCACTAATCCGCAACCACTGGAGTCTGCCACAGATCCTGCACGACTATGCGATCCCGGAGCACGACTGCATCCAGCTGCTGGCCCAGCTCGACCGGCTGCGGCTGATCGAGCTGCAGCCGGGCAACCGCATCCGCCTGCTGGTGGCCCCTGACTTCCAGTGGATCCCCAACGGCCCGATCGTGCGCTTCTACGAGGAGCGGGTGAAAGCCGAGTTCTTCGACGCCAGCTTCAGCGGCCAGCACAGCCACCGCCAATTCCTCTCTGGCGAGCTCTCCGCTGGCTCTGCGGCGCTGCTGATCAAGAAGATGCGCCTGCTCGAGCAGGAGTTCGCCGAGCTGCTAAAGGCCGACCTGAGCCTACCACCGGAGCAGCGCATCAACATCGGTCTAGTGCTGGCGCAGCGCCCCTGGCAGTTTCACGCCTTCGACCACCTGCGCCGGGAACAGGACAGCTAATCAGATAAGATCGACAGTTCGACAACCTCAAGAATGGCTGGCAGCGTCTGTCGCAAGCAGATGACAGCTGGCCCGATGGGAGCCACTCAGGCTCACCGAATCGGGATAGGCCGCCTGGCAGTGCGCCATCGCCTCCGGGCAGCGGGGATGGAAGTGACAACCCGCTGGCGGGTCTGAGGGTGACGGCATATCCCCTTCGAGGCGGATCACCGAACGCTGCCGCTGCGGATCGGGTACCGGCACCGCCGACAGCAGCGCCTGGGTATAGGGATGGGCCGGAGCCTCCAGCACCTCATCGACCCGCCCCTGTTCGACGATCCGCCCCAGATACATCACCGCCACCTCATCGGCCAGATAGGCCACCACCGAGATATTGTGGGTGATAAAGAAATAGGAGAGCCCCAGCTGCCGCTGCAGCGACTTCAGCAGATTGAGGATCTGCGCCTGCACTGAGACATCCAGAGCGCTGGTGGGCTCGTCGCAGACGATCAGCTGCGGCTCCACCGCTAGGGCCCGAGCGACGCAGATGCGCTGGCGCTGGCCGCCGGAGAACTCATGCGGATAGCGGCTGGCCGCGTCGGCACGCAACCCCACCTGCTCCAGTAGTTCCGCCACCCGCCGCTGGCGGCTGGTCCGATCCCCCATCCCCTGTGCCAGCATCCCCTCAGCGACGATATCCCCCACCAGCATACGCGGGTTCATCGACGACATCGGATCCTGGAAGATGATCTGCATATCGCCTCGGCGCCTGCGTAGCACCTCGCCACGCATCTCGGTCAGCTCATCAACGCCGAAGCGAACGCTGCCTGCGGTGGGCCGGATCAGCTGCAGTATGCCTTTGCCGACGGTGGTCTTGCCGCAACCCGACTCCCCCACCAAGGCCAGGGTTCGGCCCTTGGGAATCGCCAGGCTGACCCCATCCACCGCCCGCACATGCCCCACCACCCGGCGGAACACCCCTTTATGAATCGGGAAGTAGACCTTCAAGCCTTCCACCTGCAGCAGCCGTGTCTCTCCGTGGTCGACATCGTGGCGCACTGCCTGGACCTTCCTCTCCCTGGCACCGGGCTGAATCGGCTTGTCGGCATAGAGCAGGCAGCGCACCCCTTGCTGCGGGGCGGTCGGGTTCCAGGCAGGAATCTCCTTATGACAGCGCGCCACCGCCAGCTCACAGCGCTCGGCAAAGCGGCAACCTTCGAAGCGGCTGTCCAGAGGCGGCACACTGCCCTCTATCACCGCAAGCTGTTCATCGCGCTTGTGGCTGTCGGGTAGGGATTGGAACAGCTTGCGACTGTAAGGGTGTTTCGGCGCAGCGAAAAAGTCCGCCACATCGGCAGTTTCGACGATCTGCCCAGCATACATCACCGCCAGCCGGTCCGCTGACTCCGCCACCACCCCCAGGTCGTGGGTGATCAGCAGGATCGCCATGCCCGTCTCCCGCTGCAGCTGCTTCAGCAGGCGCAACACTTGGGCCTGGATGGTCACATCCAGCGCGGTGGTCGGCTCATCGGCAATCAGCAGCTCCGGCCGCCCGGCCAGGGCCATGGCGATCATCACCCGCTGCTTCATACCACCGGAGAGCTGGTGCGGATACTCTCGGGTGCGTCGTTCGGGATCGGGAATACCCACCGCGTCGAGCAGCTCCACCACCCGCTGCTGCACCGCCGCCCGGCCCTTCAGTTCGTCATGCAGCCGCACCGCTTCAGCGATCTGCTCTCCCACCCGCATCACCGGATTGAGCGAGGTCATCGGCTCCTGGAAGATCATTCCCATCTTACCGCCGCGCACGCCACGCATCTCCCGCTCCGAGAGGGCCAACAGATCGTCGCCGTCGAGGTGGATGCTGCCGGTGGCGATACGCCCACCATGGGGCAGCAGCCGCATCATGGAGAGGGCAGTCATCGACTTACCGCAGCCCGACTCACCCAGCAGCGCCAGGGTCTCGCCGCGGCGGATCTGCAGATCCATGCCGTCCACCACCCGCACCGGGTTGGATTCATCCCCCAGTTCGGTCTTCAGGCCATTGATCTGCAGCAGAGGATCGCGCATCGAGGCTCCCGTCTATCGGCTGTTGCGCAGGCGCGGGTCGAAGGCATCCCGTACCACGTCAGAGAAAAGGTTGGCGGCCAGCACCAGGGTGAACATAAAAAACAGCGCCGCCACCAGCGACCACCAGACAATCGGTTCGCGGGCCATCTCCAGGCGCGCCGAGTTAATCATGTTGCCCCAGCTGTTCATGGTCGGATCGACACCGATGTTGATGTAGGAGAGCACCGCCTCCGCCAGCACCAACCCGCTGAAGTCGAGCACCAACGTGATCAGCACGATATGCAGCACATTCGGCAGGATGTGGCGGCCGATGATGGTGAAATGGCCAACGCCAAACGCCTGCGCCGCCTGCACATACTCCAATTCGCGCAGCTTGAAGGTCTCGCCGCGCAGCAGCCGGCAGAGTCCGGTCCAGCTGGTGACGCCGAGGATGATGCAGAGAAACAACAAGCGCAGGTCGGCGCGCTCGGTGAGGCTGGCAAAGTCGGCCTCGTGGTTGCTGATGTAGATCTGCATCATCAGGATCGCCGCGGCGATCAGCAGCACACCGGGGATCGAGTTCAGGGTGGTGTAGCTATACTGGATCAGGTCATCGACCCAGCCGCGGAAGTAGCCCGCCATAATGCCGAGCAAGATCGCCGCCGGCAGCATCACCAGGGTGGTGAGGGTGCCGATCAGCAGCCCGGTGCGAATGCTCTTCAGCGCCTGGTAGAAGACATCCTCACCCACCTTGTCGGTGCCGAGCAGATGGTAGCTACTGCCCAAGGTGAAGGCGACAAAACCAAGCAGCAACACCACGCCAAGGGTGATCAACAGGGTACGCCAGGGGACCTGGGTATCAAATGCCAAGATCTGCAAGAGCATCGCTCGGAAGCCAACAGCCTGGCGACGCGCCAGCTGCCAGACTAGCAGCGAGGCGATCAGCGCCCAGCCGAGCAGCCCAATCAGCACCCCCCGCACGATATGGGCCAGCAGATCAGTGGCCCAGTCAGCCGTCGGATCCTGCAGGTGGGCGCCGCCATACTTGAGCCGGGGATAGGCCCGGCTGGTGCGGCCATCCGCCAGTTCAATGCTCTCCTTGGCGTAGAGATGGGTCGCCAGAGGGGCCGAGTAGCTCTTCTCCTGACGGGTACGGATCGGCGTCACCATCCAGTCAAAAACGCTCAACACCTCAGCCGAGCCGGCACCTGGCTCACCGTTGTCCGCCGGGAGATAGTGGATCGAATCGAGCAGGCCGATCAGCACATAGAAGCTCAGCACCACCAGCGCCCCCATGCCGATACGGCTACGCGCCACCTGCCGCCATGGCGTGCGCAGGTGTTCGCGACGACTGGCGAGCAGGCCGAATCCCACTGCCAGCACCAGCAGCAGAAAGATCAGCGCATCGGTCCAGAGGATCACCAGCTCAGGCATGCAGCGCGACTCCAGCGGAAGGATCAAACAGGTTATGCAAATCCATCACTGCAACCTCACCCGCGGATCAACGAGAGTGTAGGAGATATCGGTGAGGATCAGGCCGATGATATAGAGCACCGAGCCAAGGAACACCATGGCGCGCACAATGGCGAAGTCCTGACGGCTGATAGCGTCGATAGTGTAGCTGCCGAGCCCGGGGATGCCGAAGAAGGACTCGGTGATCAGGCTGCCCATGAACAGCAGTGGCAGCACCACCACCACGCCGGTGAGGATCGGTATCAGGGCGTTGTGAAAGACGTGGCCGAACAGCACCCACTGCTCACTCAACCCCTTGGCGCGGGCGCTGCGCACATAGTCGCGGTTGATCTCCTCGAGGAACAGGGTGCGATACCAGCGGGTGCCAGCACCGATGCCGCCGATCACGCCGATGATGACCGGCAGGATCAGAAACTTCAGCCCCCCCATACCGGGATCATAGCCGGAGATCGGCACCAGATGTAGCAGCTTGCCCACCAGATACTGGCCGCCGATGATGTAGAAGAGCGACGAGATCGACATCATCACGACACAGATCACCACCCCCCAAAGGTCGATATAGGTGGCGCGAAAAAAGGCAATAAGCAGCGCGAAGGTGATGTTGAGCGCCAGCCCCACCAGCAGCACCGGCAGGGCGATGGCGAGGCTCGGCCACATCCGCTGGGAGATGTCGTAGCCGATGTCACGGCCTGAGTCGGAGGCGCCAAATTCAAACTGGAACAGCTTCAACGACTTCTGGAAGAAGATCGTGTCAGTAACGACTTCGATACCACCGGCCTGGCTATTGATCAGCAGCGGCTTGTCATAGCCCCGCTCCGCCTTCCAGTGTTCGATCGCCTGTGCGGTGACCCGCTTCGTGCCCAGGTTCATGCGCGCCATGTCGTCCGGTGAGTTGACTACAAAGAACAGCGCGAAGGTGATGACGTTGACGCCAATCAGGATCGGGATCGCATAAAGCATGCGGCGGATGATGTAGGCAATCATCGGGCGGCACTCCGCTCACGCCGGCGGAACACCACCACCGCCGGCATCAACGAGATCAGCAGGATCAGCAATCCGGTGATCACCGGCCAGAGCACAGGCGGGTTCCAGGCGCGCTGGCTTTCGACCCGTCGCGCCGGTTCCAGGCGCTTGTACTTGAGCGTGTTGTTGGCCATCAGGTTGGGCTTCACATTGTGATACCAGGCGTGGTGCAGAGAGAACGCCTTGGGATGATACCCCCAGAGCCAGGGACCCTCGCGGCGCAGCAGTTCCACCATCAGATCGATGATGGCGAGCCGCTCGGGGCCGTTGTCCATGTTCTTCATCTTATTGAACAAGCGGTCAAACTCGGGGTTCTCGTAGTTGGCGGCGTTCTCGCCCTCCCCCTTCACCTTGGCGTTGGGACCGTAGAGCAGAAACAGGAAATTCTCCGGGTCAGGATAGTCGGCGTTCCAGCCCCAGCTGAACATCTGTGCGGTACCCTTGCGCATCTTCTCCTGAAATCGGTTGTAGTCGCTGCTGCGCACCACCAGCTGGATGCCGAGCTTGGCAAACTGCTTGCGCCACCAGTTCATCCGCGCCTTGTCATCGGGGCCAGTGGCCACCGCATCATAGTTGAGCACCAAGGGCTTACCGGTCTGCGGGTCACGTCCGCCCGGGTAGCCCGCCTGCGCCATCAGCGCCTTCGCCTGCTCGATGGGACGACGCCTGATCTTGCCATCGCGCACTTCATAGACATAGGGGTTATGCCCTGCCACACCCGGTCGGTGACCATAGATTCCTTGGGGGATCGGCCCCTGGGCGGGCACCCCGCGACCGTTGGCAAAGATCGAGATGAACTCCTCGTAGTCGGCGGCGATGGCGATGGCACGGCGCAGCAGCCGTGCCCGCTCGGAGTCGCCACCCACCACCGAATCACGCATATTGAAGCCGAAGTAGTAGGTGGAACTCTGCACCGCGGTGGTCAGCTGGATGCCCTTCTCGCGCATCGCGTCAGTAAGCCCCACATCGCCCTGGTCACTGAACTGCACCGCCTGATCGAAGCTGTCGGAGGAGATGCCGGAGGTATCATAGTAGCCCTGCAGAAACTTGTTCCAGTAGGGGATGGTCTCCTTCTCTAGGCTGTAGACCGCACGCTCCACCAGCGGCAGAGACCGGCCTGCGTCCTCCAGCAGCCCAGCGGCACGGTCCTCCGGCTCTCCCTCATTCGGATAGCGTTCACCGTGGAAGTTGGGGTTGCGCGCCAGCACCATACGCAGGTTGGGGTTGTTCTCTGCCAGCATGAAGGGACCTGTTCCCACCGGATACCAGTCGAGTTTGATGTTGCGCTGCCACAACCCCGGCTGGGCGTAGAAGCGATCCGCCTCCCATGGCATCGGGGCGAAAAATGGCATCGCCATCCAGTAGAGCAGCTGCGGGTACTTGCCCTTGATGCGAATGGTGTAGGTGTAGCGATCGAGCTGTTTCAGCCCCGCCATCTCAAACTCGCGCAAATCGAGATAGGGACGGTCCTGGCCGGTCTCTTGCTTCAGACGCTGCTCCTCCTCGCGCAGCCGTTTTGTCAGCGCGTTGAAACCGACAATGTACTCCCCCATGGTGCCGGCGATCGGCGAGTGGAAGCGCGAAAAGGCGAGGCGTTTGATCTGGTAGATGTAGTCGGCGGCGGTCAGCTCGCGGCTGCCCCTCTCGGCGAAATCGTCGAGGGTATGGATCTGCTCTAGCTGCGCCTCGCTCAGCTGATGGTAGCGATAGGCGCCTGACTCATCCGTGGCGAACAGGGGGTGGGGCTGGTAGCGGATGCCGGGCTGAATCCTTACTGTATAAAGGCTGAAGGCGATTTGCTCCGCCGGGGTATCAGGCGACAGCTCCCGGCCAGCCGCATCAAGATAGCTCACCTGGGGCATGCCGTCCGCGGTCAGCGCGATCAGTTGGTACGGCCGTTTGAGAAAGTGGTACTGCAGCGGTGGCTCGTAGATCTGCGCGATAAAGACATACTCGTTGGAGCTGTAGGAGCGTGCCGGGTCGAGGTGCTTGGGACGTTCGGAGAATGAGCTGTAGAGGACCGGAGCGGCCGCATCACCGCTTCGGTAGGGACTATTCCAAGGGTTCTCACCACAACCGGACAGTGACAACAACAGGCTCAGCGCTATCCCGATCCATCCCCATTGCCAAGCCGATCTCTGCATCTCTCCGGGTGCCTGCTCTTTTTTATCTGCTGAGTTTCCGGTAACTTACGCCGTTATTATTTCGCCCGAGCCATTGCGTCGCCGATCCGTGAGATCCGGGATGCGGCACAGGCCCACGCGGTAGCCCGCATTATCCGCGTTTCTTTTTGATGACACCACCAAGGAATCGTTCCATGGGATTTTTACAAGACAAACGTTTTCTGATCGTCGGCGTTGCCAGCAACCGCTCCATCGCCTGGGGTGTGGCTGAAGCCATGCACCGCGAGGGTGCACAGCTCGCCTTCACCTATCAGACCGACAAGCTGAAGAAGCGGGTTGAGAAGGCGGCCACTGAGTTCGGCTCCGATATCGTGCTGCCGCTGGACCTGACCAGCGACGAGCAGATCACGGCGGTCTTCGATGAACTGAGTAAGCGGTGGGATGGCCTCGACGGCATCGTCCACTCCGCCGCCTTCGCCCCCCGCGACCATCTGGAGGGCGGCATCCTCGACAATCTGACCCGCGAAGGCTTCGCCCTCTCCCACGACATCAGCGCCTACTCCTTCGCCGCCCTGGCCAAGGCGGGCCGCGCCATGATGCAGGGGCGCAACGCAGCGCTGATCACCATGAGCTACCTCGGGGCAGTGCGCACCGTACCCAATTACAATGTGATGGGCGTGGCCAAGGCAAGCCTGGAGGCCACCATGCGCTACATGGCCGACTCGCTGGGTCCGGAGGGGATCCGCGTCAATGCGGTCTCAGCCGGGCCGATCCGTACCCTCGCCGCCTCCGGCATCAAGGACTTTAAGAGCATGCTCGACGCGGCGGAGAAGAAGGTGCCACTGCGCCGCAACGTCACCATCCAGGAGGTCGGCAACGCCGCCGCCTTCCTCTGCTCCGACCTCGCCTCCGGCATCAGCGGCGACGTGCTCTACGTCGACTCCGGCTACCATATCCTCGGCAGCGCCTGATCCTTCCATGAAAAAAGCCGCACGACCTTATCCAGGTCGTGCGGCTTTTTCTCAGGATCTCGTCTGAGACCCTAAACCGCAGGCCTACTGCGTCGCCTCCGACTGGAGCGTGATCGTGATCTTCGCCCGCCCCTTCATATCATACAGCAGATGATTGAAGTCACTGCGCCCCTGCAGCCGTTTCAGGTTGTCGATCTCGCGCTGTTTCGCCGCCTCGTCGGCAACCTCGACGTTGCCGTCACTCACCGTACTAAGTGCATAGACCGCATAGTCGCCCTTGCCGAGCCTAGTGATACCTAATGTTGGCTTGCCATCCTTGGGACGCGGGGCACTGAAAATATCACTCAGCAAACTGTAGAGAACACCACGTTCGCTGCGCTTGACCCCACTCAGCTGCTTGGTGGAGTAGTCCCCAGCAACTGCCTCGATCGATTCGCCCGCCTGCAGTTGGGCGAGACGCTTCTCGGCCTCAGCCTTTGCCTTCTCTGCCGCCTGCTGTTGGCGAATCGTTTCAATGATCTCCGCCTTGACCTCATCCAGCGCCTTGAGACTGGCCTCCTGATGATCGACCACGCGTAACACCAACGAACGAGTCTGATCGAGCTCTATAACCTCACTGTTGTTGTGCTCCACCAGCACATCCTCTGAGAAGGCAGCAGCCATCACCTTGGGCGAACTCAGCACACCTGCACCGCCATCGCGAGTGAGCCAGTCACTCTGCTCGATCTTCAGCTCGAGCGTGCTGGCGGCCGGTTCCAGGCTGGATGGATCTTCATAACTCAGATCGGCCAGACGCTCCGCATACTCGAAATAGAGTCGTTCTGCCTCTGCCTTGCGGTAGGCAGACTCCACCTCCTGGCGAGCCTCTTCAAAGCTCTTCACATCACCCGACTTGATCTCAGACAGTCTGATCAGGTGAAAACCGAAGCTGCTGCGCACTGCCTCGCTCAGCTCGCCCTCCTTGAGCGCGAAAGTGGCCGACTCGAAAGCGGGATCCATGATGCCCTTGCCGAAGAAACCGAGATCACCGCCGGCAGCCGCCGAGCCCGGATCTTGCGATTCGCTCTTGGCCAGATCGGCAAATGCCTCACCAGCCTCAACCCGCTGGCGCAGACTCGCAATCTTCTCTTTTGCCGCAGCCACGGTCGCCTCATCAGCATCCTGCGCCACCTGAACCAAGATATGGCTGGCACGACGCTGTTCAGGTCGGCCGTAGCTCTCGAGATGGGCTTCGTAGTAGCCGCGCAACGCCTCTTCCTGCACGTCCAGGGTCGGCGCTATCGCCTCAGCGCTCAGCAGCAAGTATTCGATCTTGACCTGCTCAGGTGCGAGAAACTCGTTCTGGTGGGATTGATAGTAGCTCTCCACCAAGTCGATCGGGATTTCTTCATCTGAAAGGAAATCAGCGACCGGCAGCGTGAAGTAGGCGGCATCGCGGGTCTGGTTGCGCAAACGTATCAGCTCTTCGATCTCGCGTTGGGTAGCAAACACGCTATTCTGTACCGCCTGGGAGAGTTGCTCAGAGAGCAGAGCCTGGCGCACGCGCTGCTCAAAGCCCGCCTCACTGGTACCCTGCAGGCGAACCCCACGCTCATAGAGCGCCTTGTCAAAGTGCCCGTCGACCTGGAACGCCTCGATACCGAGGATAGCCGATCTGATCAGCTGGTCGCCGACTCGCAGCCCCATGTCGTGGGAGACCTGACGCAGCAAACTGCCCCGGATCATCTCCTGCAGGACTTCGGCACGCATCCGTGTGTTATCAAACATCTCCGGCTTGTAGGCGGCGCCGAGGCGCTCGCGCAGCTGCTGCCTGAAGGTGTTGAAGCGTTGGTCGAGATCACGCTCAGTGATCTCTTCATCATTCACACTAGCAACCACAGGCTCAGCGCCTGCACCGAGGTACTCCTGGATGCCCCAAAGCGCAAAAGGAATACTGATGAGAATGACGATCGCCCAGGCGATCCAGCCTTGCGCTTTATCCCTGATTGCTTGCAACATAATGAATCAGATCTGGTCCGAATGTTGGATACAAAAACGGGGTATCAAGACGATACCCCGTTTCACGATGTTGGCGGAGCGGACGGGACTCGAACCCGCGACCCCCGGCGTGACAGGCCGGTATTCTAACCAACTGAACTACCGCTCCAAATTTGGTGGGTGCTGCAGGGATCGAACCTGCGACCCTCGCCTTGTAAGGGCGATGCTCTCCCAGCTGAGCTAAGCACCCCAAGAGGCGCGCTAGTTTACGGCATCCTTAAGGGCTTTGCCAGCCTTAAATGAAGGGGTCTTGGAGGCGGCAATCTGGATGGTTTCGCCGGTCTGAGGATTGCGTCCCTGACGTGCCGCACGCTCCTTGACCGAAAAGGTCCCAAAGCCAACCAGCGAGACCTGATCTCCGCTCTTCAGTGCCTCAGTGATGGCTTCCACCATACCCTCCAGTGCACGCCCGGCCGCAGCTTTGGATATATCCGCCGCGTCCGCTATTGACTCAATCAGTTCGGTCTTGTTCATTAATCGCTTTCCCCCATACTGGCTTCCGGCTTAATTATTTACCGGATCCAAATTATCTGTGTGACGCCCCATTTGTTGGGCCGTGAATCGCCGGGAATTTATACCCACTGCCGGAAATCGTGTCAAGCAACGGGTTCCTCTAAACCGAGCGCCCTCCGGCACTTCAAACAACACTTAATGGGTCGTCACATCAGAGGTTTTTTGCCCCAACGGCTCTTCACTCTCGGTAGATTTCTTTACGCTTTCTGCCTCGCCATTCAACCGGCTGGGCATCTCCACAAGCGCAATCTCCAGCACCTCATCGATCCACCTTACCGGCTTGATCACGAGATTCTGCTTGATATTCTTCGGTATCTCCACCAGATCCCGTTCGTTCTCTTCCGGGATCACCACCGTTACGATACCACCACGATGCGCGGCAAGCAGCTTCTCTTTGAGTCCACCGATTGGCAGCACCTCGCCCCGCAGGGTGATCTCACCAGTCATCGCAACATCTGCCCGTACCGGGATACCAGTCAGCGCTGAGACTAGTGAGGTGCACATACTGATGCCGGCACTCGGACCATCCTTCGGCGTAGCGCCTTCCGGCACATGGATGTGGATATCATATTTCTGGTAGAAGCTGCTCTCCAGACCCAGGGATTTCGCCCGGCTGCGCACCACCGTCATCGCTGCCTGGATCGACTCCTGCATTACCTCACCGAGCTGGCCAGTATGGCTCAGCCGCCCCTTGCCCGGCATCAGCGCCGCCTCGATGCGCAGCAGTTCGCCACCCACCTCTGTCCAGGCCAGACCGATCACCTGTCCGACCTCGTCGTGATCATCTGCTCGCCCGTAGCGGAAACGCTTCACGCTCAAGTAGGACTCCAACCGCTTGGGGGTGACTGTGATCTTGCTTGCAGGCTTCTTTAGCAGGATCTCCTTGACCACCTTGCGACAGACCTTGGCGACCTCGCGCTCCAGGTTACGTACCCCCGCCTCGCGAGTGTAGTAGCGCACGATATCGCGGACCGCCGCCTCACGAAACACCATCTCATCCGGCTTGAGTCCGTTGTTCTCCATCTGCTTCGGTACCAGATAGCGCTCCGCGATGTTGACTTTCTCGTCTTCAGTGTAGCCAGAGAGACGGATCACCTCCATGCGATCCAGCAACGCCGGCGGGATATTCAGAGTATTGGCGGTGGCCACAAACATCACTTCGGAGAGATCGAAATCGACCTCGAGATAGTGATCGTTGAAGGTGTGATTCTGCTCTGGATCGAGCACCTCCAGCAACGCGGAGGCGGGATCGCCGCGAAAATCCATCGCCATCTTGTCGATCTCATCAAGTAGAAACAACGGATTCCGCGTCCCCACCTTGCTGAGATTGTTGATGATCTTGCCGGGAAGCGCGCCGATATAGGTGCGTCGGTGACCTCGGATCTCCGCCTCATCACGCACTCCACCCAGAGCCATACGGGTGAACTTGCGGTTGGTAGCGCGGGCGATGGACTGCCCGAGTGAGGTCTTGCCAACACCCGGCGGTCCAACCAGACAGAGGATCGGGCCCTTCAACTTACGCACCCGCTGCTGCACCGCCAGATATTCAAGGATGCGCTCTTTAACCTTATCCAGCCCGTAGTGATCCTCTTCCAACACGCTTTCTGCGCGTCCAATGTCGTTGCGGATCTTAGAACGTTTTTTCCAGGGCAGCCCAACCAAGGTGTCGATGTAGTTGCGCACCACGGTGGCCTCAGCCGACATCGGCGACATCAGCTTGAGCTTGTTCAGCTCCGCCTGGGCCTTCTCCCTGGCCTCCTTGGTCATTCCAACCTCGTCGATCTTCTTGCTAAGCTCCTCGACCTCGTTGGGCGCCTCATCCAGATCCCCCAGCTCCTTCTGGATCGCCTTCATCTGCTCGTTCAGATAGTACTCGCGCTGGTTCTTCTCCATCTGCCGTTTAACCCGGCCTCGGATACGCTTTTCCATCTGCAAGATGTCGTTTTCGCCCTCCATCAAACCCATCAGATGCTCAAGGCGCTCACGCACATCGGGCATCTCAAGCACATGCTGCTTCTCTTCCAACTTGAGCGACATGTGGGCGGCAATGGTATCGGCAAGGCGGCTCGGCTCATCAATGCTTGAGAGCGAGGTCAGCACCTCGGGCGGTACCTTTTTGTTGAGCTTTACATACTGATCAAATAGGGAAGTGGCAGAACGCATCAGCACCTCTATCTCCCGCTCTTCCAGTGAAAGCTCATCACTGAGGCTCTCAATCTGCGCGGTAAAATAGTCGTCAGTTGAGACAAACTCAACGACCCTGGTGCGTTCACCCCCCTCCACCAGCACCTTTACCGTGCCATCCGGCAATTTCAGCAGTTGCAGGATATTTGCGAGTGTTCCAATGCCATACATATCCCCTACTTCGGGGTCATCCACATCAGCGCTCTTCTGCGCTGCCAGCAGGATCTGCTTGTTGCTTTGCATTGCGGCATCAAGCGCGCGGATCGATTTGTCTCGTCCGACAAAAAGGGGGATCACCATGTGTGGGTAGACCACCACATCCCGCAGCGGCAACACAGGAACGATATTCATTGAGTGTTCAGTCATTCCAGAACTCTTCTCTTCTTGGGCCATTAAGGCATGCCCCCAATAGACAGACGGATTCCACCCAGCCACCACTGTGATGGGGCCATGGCGTCTGTGATGGATAGATCAACGGCAGACTAGCAACGGCAAGCTACTGCCAGCGTTTGTCATACAACGTACGGATAGAATTGGGGTGTCCCGGGGAAAATTCAAGCATAAAAACCCTCCGGCGAGCTCAAATCACCCACCGGAGAACTTTTAAGATCAGTCAGAAGCGGCAATCTGCTGCTGCTCCCCTCCGCCGTAGATCATCAGCGGCTCCGTCTCCCCGGCGATGACCGATTCATCCAGCACCACCTTGGAAACATTATCCATAGAGGGCAGGTCATACATGGTGTCGAGCAACACCTGTTCCAGGATGGTGCGCAGGCCGCGTGCACCCGTCTTGCGCTCCATCGCCTTGCCTGCGATGGCGCGCAGAGCGTCCGCGCGGATCTCAAGTTCGCACCCTTCCATTTCGAACAGCCGTCCATACTGCTTGGTAAGCGCATTCTTTGGCTCGGTGAGGATCTTCACCAGCGAATCCTCATCCAGTTCCTGGAGGGTCGCGACCACCGGTAGACGGCCGACAAACTCAGGAATCAGCCCATATTTAATCAAATCTTCCGGCTCCACATCAACGATGATCTCGCCCACCGAACGCGCTTCGTCCTTGCTGTGGACCTCAGCGGAGAACCCAATACCTCCCTTCTCCGAACGATCTTTGATCACCTTCTCTAAGCCCGAAAAGGCACCGCCGACGATGAACAGGATATTGGAGGTGTCAACCTGCAGGAACTCCTGCTGCGGATGCTTGCGCCCGCCCTGGGGCGGCACCGAGGCGACTGTACCCTCGATCAGCTTCAGCAGCGCCTGCTGCACACCCTCGCCAGAGACGTCCCGGGTGATGGAAGGATTGTCAGACTTGCGGGAGATCTTATCGATCTCATCAATGTAGACGATGCCGGTCTGCGCCTTCTCTACATCATAATCGCACTTCTGCAACAGCTTCTGGATGATATTCTCAACATCCTCGCCCACATAGCCTGCTTCTGTCAGAGTGGTCGCGTCCGCGATGGTGAAGGGTACATCAAGGAGGCGCGCCAGCGTCTCCGCCAGCAGAGTTTTACCTGATCCGGTGGGGCCGATCAGCAGGATATTCGATTTGGCAAGTTCGATATCGCTCTCTTTGCCGAGGCTCTCCAGACGCTTGTAATGATTGTAGACCGCCACCGAGAGCACCTTTTTTGCGCGCTGCTGGCCGATGACGTATTGATCAAGGGTTTTATTGATCTCGTGAGGACGGGGCAGGCTATCTGAGGATTTCTCGCCAGACTCATGCATCTCTTCACGGATGATGTCGTTGCAAAGTTCGACACACTCGTCGCAGATGAAAACTGATGGACCAGCAATCAGCTTCCGCACTTCATGCTGGCTTTTGCCGCAAAATGAACAGTAAAGCAGTTTACCGTCGTCGTTCTTACCGTTCTTGTCGCCGCTCATCTATACAATCTCCTGCGAGAGTTTACTGGTCCGCATCCCGTTCTCCCGAGCATGCCTAATCATATCGAACCCAAACCTGATGGCAAGGTAGCACGCCACAAACTGACTCATCCAGACAAATTCGGAGTAACTGAGGAAGCCACACCCTCTATTCGCCCGCCGCCAGGCTGCGCTGCGCCAACACCTGATCGATCAGGCCGTAGGCAACAGCATCTTCACCACCCAAAAAATTATCACGTTCCGTATCCGCTGCAATCTGCTTCAGCGACTGCCCGGTATGGTGAGCCAAGATCTCGTTAAGTCTCTCGCGCAGCAACAGAATCTCTTTTGCGTGGATCTCGATGTCCGACGCCTGCCCCTGAACACCACCCAACGGCTGATGGATCATCATGCGTGAGTTGGGCAGGCAATAACGCTTGCCAGGCGCCCCCCCCGTCAACAGCAACGCACCCATACTGGCAGCCTGGCCAATGCACATAGTACTGACGTCCGGACGGATAAACTGCATGGTGTCGTAGATTGACATGCCTGCTGTAACCGAGCCGCCCGGTGAATTGATATAGAGGTGAACATCCTTGTCCGGATTCTCGGATTCAAGAAACAGCAGCTGCGCCACCACCAGGTTGGCCATGTTATCTTCCACCGGACCCACCAGGAAGATCACCCTCTCCTTCAGCAAGCGCGAATAGATATCGAAGGATCGCTCGCCTCGCGCCGTCTGTTCAATGACGATCGGCACCAAACCCAGATTCTGTGTATCCACTCCACCCATGTTTTGTATATCGGTCATCTCTTCGAAATCCTTAGGGCCGACAGGCCCATTACCCTATGCTCGGCAGGGGATGGTGGTGCCATCCCAAAGACCAGGCTTCAGCACAATCCTCCCGCCCCAAAACCTGGCCTGTTGCCAGCTCGGCGGATCAGCTTTCCGCGGTCAGCTCCGCAAAATTTGTCGGCTCATCGACAACATCAGCCTGCTCCATGACCCAGTCGACCACCTGATCTTCCAGCACCACATTCTGTACTGCGGCAAGCTGCTCCTGATTCGCGTAGTAGTGCTTGATCACTTCCTCAGGCTGCTCATAGCTGGCGGCGAACTCCTCGATGGTCTGACGAACCCGCTCATCATCCAGTTTAATCGAGTTCTTCTTGATCACTTCCGCGATCAGCAGTCCTAGCCCGACCCGGCGCTTGGCCTGAGACTCAAACATGTCGCGTGGCAGCTCCATGGAGGAGGAACCGGCAGGCAGGCGACTGCGAGTCTGATTACGCAGCGCGTCGATCTCCTCGTCCACCAGCGCCGTCGGCACGTGCAGCTCATTACATTCGATCAGCAGGTCCATCGCCTGCCCTTTGAGACGCGCCTTGATTCGCTGTTTCAGCTCGTTCTCCATATTCTCGCGGATATCGCTCTTCAGCTTCTCCACACCCTCGTCGGAACCGAACTCTTTGGCGAACGCATCATCGAGCTCAGGCAGTACCGCCTCAGCCACTTCGATCACGTCCACCTCAAAGGTTACAGGCTTACCCGCCAGCTTTTCCACCCGGTAGTCTTCAGGGAATTTGAGTTCCAGGGTGCGGCTCTCACCGGCCAGGGCGCCGATCAGGCCGGATTCAAAACCGTCGATCATGCTGTTGGAACCCAGCACCAGCGGCACATCATTGGCGCTGCCACCATCGAAGGCCTCACCATCCATAATGCCCTTAAAGTTGATCTTGACCTGATCCTGCTCTGCCGCGGCGCGCTCCACCGGATTCCAGCTGATGCGCTGCCCACGCAGCTTCTCGATCATATCCTCTACGTCCTGGTCGACCACCTGGGCCACCGGGCGGGTAATCTTGCCCTCGATCTTTGCCAGCTCGATCTCCGGCATCACCTCCAGTGTCGCGGTATAGGCGAAGACACTCTCATCATCGCTCTGTTTGGGCTCAATCTTCGGCGGACCAACAGGATTGAGGTTCTGCTGCTGCAGCGCATCCTGATAACTCGACTCCACCAGCGAGCCGTAGACCTCCTGCAACACCTGAGAACCATACTGACGGCGCAGCATCCGCATCGGCACCTTGCCAGGACGAAAACCATCCATGCGGGCAGTGCGACCGATCTCTTCCAGGCGTCTGCTTACCTCTTCCTCGACCCGCTCAGCAGGCAACTCCACAGAGAGGATCCGCTCCAGACCTTCCCCTGATTCCAGCGATACTTGCATCAATCTCGTCTCCTGGCAGCGCAGGCCACCTCACAATTTTAAAGTCTCTAAGTTGAATTCAGATCGAACCCCGTAACCGGGATTATGATAAATTTGGTGCGAAAGGGGAGACTCGAACTCCCACGGGTTGCCCCACTGGAACCTAAATCCAGCGCGTCTACCAATTCCGCCACTTTCGCATATCCGCACTTCCGGCGTAGAATCGTGCATTATATCCACATATTGACAGCGCATCCACGCCGGAAGTCACACCAGGATCGTCAACTGGGCTCGATCCGGTCGACCCTCTGGAAACCACGCGGCAATTTGTTGCCACGACGTCCCCGCTCACCCTGATAGCTATCAAGATCGGATGACTTCAGGGTGATATGGCGCTTGCCCGCATAAGCAGTAAGCGCGCTCCCTGCCGGCACCACCGCCAGGGCAATTACAAACTCCTCGCGCGACGCCACTCGCTTCGGCGGGATCCCGATAATCTTGTTGCCCTTGCCGCGATTCAGCTCGGGCAACTCCGCCAGCGGGAAGACCAGCATGCGACCCTCATTGGTGATCGCCACCACCCGCTCACCATCCGGATCATGCACCGGTAGCGGCGGCAGCACCTTCGCCCCCTTCGGCAGAGTCAACAGCACCTTGCCTGCCTTGTTCTTCGATTGCATCACCTCGAGCTGTACACGGAAGCCGTAGCCCGCATCCGAGGCGAGCAGATACCACTGTTTGGCATCACCGCCGAGCACCGCACAGAAGCTGGTCCCCACCGGCGGCGCAAGGCGACCGGTCAGCGGCTCACCCTGACTCCGCGCCGACGGCAGGGTATGTGCCGGCAGCGCGTAGCTGCGCCCGCTGGAGTCGAGAAACACCGCAGCCTGGTTGCTGCGCAGCTGCGCCGCAGCGAGATAGTGATCACCCGCCTTGTAGCTGAGCCCGGCGGGATCGATCTCATGCCCCTTGGCGGCGCGCACCCAACCCTTCTCCGAGAGTACCACCGTAACCGGCTCGCTGGGGCTCAGATCGGTCTCGGAGAGTGCCTCCGCCGCCGCCCGCTCGACGATAGGAGAGCGGCGTTCGTCACCAAACCGTTCCGCATCGGCCTCAATCTCCTTACGGATCAGGGTGCGCAGGCGTTGCTTGGAGCCGAGGGTCTTCTGCAGCCAGTCGCGCTCCTGCTCCAGCTCATCCTGCTCGCCGCGGATTTTGAACTCCTCCAGCTTCGCCAGGTGGCGCAGCCGCAGATTGAGGATCGCCTCGGCCTGCCGCTCGGAGAGAGCAAAGCGGCGCATCAGCTCCGCCTTAGGGTCATCCTCATAGCGAATGATGGCGATCACCTCGTCGATATTGAGGTAGGCGATCATCAGACCTTCGAGGAGATGCAGCCGATCCAGCACCTGATCGAGCCGATATTGCAGCCGCCTAGTCACCGTCGCGGTGCGAAACGCCAGCCACTCCCGCAGCAGGCTCAGCAAATCCTTCACCTCAGGGCGACCATTGGTGCCGATCAGGTTGATATTGACGCGATAGCTGCGCTCCAGGTCGGTACTAGCGAACAGATGCGACATCAGGCGCTCTACATCGATCCGATTGGAGCGCGGCACGATCACCAGCCGAGTCGGGCTCTCATGATCCGACTCATCACGCAGATCCTCCACCATCGGCAGTTTCTTCGCCTGCATCTGCGCCGCGATCTGCTCCAACACCCGCGCCCCGGAGACCTGGTGCGGCAGCGTGGTAACAATGATCTCGCCCTGCTCGCGCTCATAGCGGGCACGCATGCGGATCGAGCCCTTGCCGCTGACATAAATCTTTCGAATCTCCTCCGGCGGGGTGATGATCTCCGCCTCGGTGGGGTAGTCCGGCCCTTTGATGTGGTCGAGCAGATCATCGAGGCTCGCCTTGGGCGACTCCAGCAGATGCACGCAGGCGGCGGCCACCTCGCGTAGATTGTGCGGCGGGATGTCGGTGGCCATGCCCACCGCGATACCGGTGGAACCGTTGAGCAACACATTGGGCAGGCGTGCCGGCAGCAGCGACGGCTCCTGCAGAGTGCCGTCGAAGTTCGGCTGCCACTCCACCGTGCCCTGGCCCAGCTCAGAGAGCAGCACCTGTGAATAGGGGGTGAGGCGCGACTCAGTGTAACGCATCGCGGCGAAGGATTTTGGATCGTCCGGCGAGCCCCAGTTGCCCTGCCCATCCACCAGCGGATAGCGGTAGGAGAAGGGCTGCGCCATCAGCACCATCGCCTCGTAGCAGGCAGAGTCACCGTGGGGATGGAACTTGCCGAGCACATCACCCACGGTGCGCGCCGACTTCTTGAACTTGGCCGCCGCGCTCAGTCCCAGCTCCGACATGGCGTAGACGATACGTCGCTGCACCGGCTTGAGACCGTCGCCGATGTGCGGCAGGGCGCGGTCGAGGATGACGTACATGGAGTAGTCGAGATAGGCCTTCTCAGTGAAAAGGCTGAGCGGCAGTCGCTCCACCCCTTCCAGGCTCTGATCGATGGTATCGCTCATCTGGGCAGCTTTTCTTCCAGTCATAAAGGGCCAAAGGGCCCGAAACAGCCGGAGATAATACGGAATGCCCCAGAATTAGGGAATACGCAGGGGAATCAACTCAGCCGCAGGCGCAGCCAGAACAGAAGCAGGGTCGGCAGCAGAAACAGTCCCAGACCGAGCAGAATCGACAGCCAAAGCACTGCAAACTCACCGCTCAAGCCACCCACACCCCCAAGCAGAAACAGCAGAGCACCGAGCCCCAGGGCGTGATTGATCCAGCGCTCGTGCCGATAGCCGTTACCCGGCGCCAGGCGATAGAGCTGTCGCAAACCATCCAGCAGCAGATACCAGGCGGCTGACAGGGCGATCAGATAGGGCAGCAGCCCGATCAGATCCCAGGCGTTGAGCAACCAGAACAGCTGTGCCGTCAGCAACAGCAGGCCGATCACAGAGAAGCGCAGCTGTGCCACCGCCCGACTTCTCAGCCAGCGTGGATAGTGCTGCAGCAAAAGGCCAAACAGAAAAAAGGGCAACACCCCATAGAGCAGATTGAAGGCCTGCGGCGCCAGCTCCAGGCTCAGCCCAGCCCAAACCGCAAGAGAAAACCCCAGCACCCCCTCCAGACTCAGCAGCGACAAGGGAGACCAGCAGACCCGATCCCACCAGGTCGGATCCCGATGCGCTTGCTGGTTGAAGGATGTTAGCGGGGTGATACACATGACGGCAGACCAAAGATTCTGATCAGATGATCAAAACAGCTGCGCGCATCATCGACAATGACAATCCGCAAGCCCTACTGGCACTGCTTGCCGACCGAGCGATCCGGGCCCTTGCCTTCTGTAGAGTCACCCAGCGCCCACTTCAACAGCGGCGGGGTGGCCAGGGTCGTCACCATCACCATCATCAAGACCGCCGAAAACATCGCCTTGTCGATCACATTCAGACTGATGCCGATGGAGGCAAACACCAGCCCCACCTCACCCCGTGGCATCATGCCAATGCCCACCGCCAAACGCCTGCGATCAGCCCCCATCACACCCAGACCTGCCACCAGTTTGCCGAGCACCGCCACCAGGGTCAGTCCTGCCGAGAGCAGCAGCACCTGCGGATCGAGAAAGCTCTCCAGCTTCACCTGTATGCCCATCAGGACAAAGAAGATCGGCACCAGAATCGCCTCCAGCGGCGCGAACAGCTCCTTGATCGAGTATTTGTGCTTACGGTAGTCGCCCCAGGCCTGGAAGTGACTGTCGAGCATCAACAGACCAGCGGCGAATGCACCAACAATGGTCGCCAGACCCACCAGATTGGCCAGCCAGGCAAGCGTCATGACAAACACAAACGGGATAAAGAGCTTCGCCTCCACCACCTCCATGTGTCGCAGCAGGCGGATCAGGGCGCGGATGATATGCGGCCCGAGCAGTAGCACACTGGCGATAAACAGGCTCGCCAACAGGATGATACGCAGGATCTCATCCAGTTCGATACTGCCGGTGACCACGATGCCGGAGACGATCGCCAGCATCACCAGACCGAGCACGTCGTCCATCACCGCCGCACCGACAACCACCTGGGCCACCCCGGAGCGACTCTGGCCGAGATCCTGCAATACCCGGGCAGTGATACCGATGCTGGTGGCACCCAGCGTCGCGCCGAGAAACATATGCTGGGTGTGGGGGGCATCCGGCGTCAGCCACCAGGTGACTAGAAAGCCGAGCGCAAAGGGAGCCAGTACGCCGATCAGCGCCACCCGCAGAGAGTCACCACCGACCCGCTGCAGCTGCGCTACGCAGGTATCCAGACCGATATGAAACAACAGAAAGATCACGCCGTAGCGGGAGAAGACATCCACCGCCTGGGCCACCGACAGATACTCGCGCCCATGCGGGCCGCTCACCACCTGCAGGAAGCCAGCGGCATACTCAGGCCCGACCAGCTGCTGCACCGCCTGTTCCAGCGACAACCCCGACATCACCAGACCCGACAACTCGGTGCAGCCAACCCCTTCGCGCAACACGCTCATCAGCTCGAAGCCGGCGAAGTGCAGCAGGTTACCCAGCACCACCCCCATCACCAGCTCACCCAGCACCGAGGGCTGCTTCAACTGGCGCGCCGTGTAGCGTCCGATCAGTGCCGCGATCAGGATCAGGGTGACGCCAAAGATCACTGGCGCCACCGGGTCGCCATGCGAGAGACCTGTAGCGATATTCGGCTCAGCGACCATCACACCCCTCATTCACGCCGCAGCGAAAAAGGTCTGCGGCAGAGGAACCATCGTTACTGGCAGTTTACTACAAGGTCAGGCCGACCACTTTAATGGAAACAAAGAGGTGCACAGTGTGGAGAGATAGAGAACGGTGGAACCCTGTCACCAGGGATACTCAGGCTCTAGGGAGAAACGTCAAACCTGGAGCAGGGATTCTGGGCAAAAGCGTGGCTTTCTATTCAGCATGCCATTCCACTCGCATCGCGGCGCGGCACGGCGCCCCCTCTTCCTACTCCCGCTCTTCGATCCAGGCCGCCTGGATCGCCTCGAGGACCCTTTCGCCGGAGTGCTCCGGGTCATCGTCGAAGTCATCGAGCGCCATCACCCAGTTGCGCAGGTCGACAAAGTTGACCTGTGTCGGATCCACCTCAGGGTAGGCCTCGTCCAGCTCGATGGCGATATCCTGGATATCGATCCACTTCAGTCCCATGACATGCTCCTCGCTCAGTGGCTCTCTGAGACCATGTTGATGGTGTATTTGGGAATCTCGATCACCAGATCCTCATCCCCTACCCGCGCCTGACAGCTAAGGCGCGACTCCGGCTCCAGCCCCCAGGCCTTGTCGAGCAGGTCATCCTCCTCCTCAGTCGACTCCTCCAGGGAATCAAAACCCTCACGCACGATCACGTGGCAGGTGGTGCAGGCGCAGGACTTCTCACAAGCATGCTCGATCTCGACGCCGCCGGCCAGCGCCGCATCGCAGATGGTGGTGCCTGGCTCCGCCTCGATCACGGCACCCTCGGGGCAGATCTCTTCGTGGGGCAGGAAGATCAACTGGGTCATTACGGCTTCTCCTGCTGAAACTCACTCAAATTCATTAACACTGTGGCCAGCCATCGCCTGCTGGATACTCTGATTCATGCGCCGCTCGACGTAGAAGCCACAGGCCTTCTCCAGCGCCGAAATCGCCTGCTTGATCTCGGCCAGGCTATCGGCGCGGGAGAGGTCACGCAGCTGCTGCAGGGCGGCATCGATGGTGGCGCGCTCGTCACTATCGAGCAACCGCTCGCCATCTGCGGCCAGCGCTGCTTCCAGCGCCTCAATCACCCGATCCGCTTCCACCTGCTGCTCACGCAGAGCACGCGCCTGTTTGTCATCATCGGCATGGTCGATAGAGGCGCGCAGCATGCTTTCGATCTCGTTATCGGTCAGCCCGTAGGAGGGTTTGACCTCGATCTGTGCCTGCACCCCGCTGCTCTGCTCCACCGCCATCACGCTGAGCAGGCCATCCGCATCCACCGAGAAGGTGACGCGAATGCGCGCCGCGCCGGCCACCATCGGTGGGATACCGCGTAGCTCGAATCGCGCCAAGGAGCGGCAATCGCTGACCAGCTCCCGCTCACCCTGCAGCACGTGGATCGCCATCGCCGTCTGGCCATCCTTGAAGGTGGTGAACTCCTGGGCGCGGGCCACCGGGATGGTGGTGTTGCGGCTGATCAGCTTCTCCACCAGCCCACCCATAGTCTCGATGCCGAGCGAGAGGGGGATCACGTCGAGCAGCAGCATCTCGTCATCGGGCTTGTTGCCGGCCAGGATGTCGGCCTGGATCGCCGCCCCCACCGCCACCACCCGATCCGGGTCGATATCGACCAGCGGCTCACCACCAAATAGTTCACCAACCCGCTCACGCACCCGCGGTACCCGAGTAGAACCGCCCACCATCACCACCTCTTCGACCTGCTCCGGTTCGACACCCGCATCGCGCAGCGCCCGGCGACAGGCCATCAGGGTCTTTTTGATCAGCGGTTCGACCAGCGCGTTGAACTGTTCGCGCTCAAGCCGGCCCTGCCAATGTGTACCATCCGCCAGTTCAAGCTCGATCTCAGTCGCATCCGCTTCGCTCAGGGCCTCTTTGGCGGCACAGGCGTCGCGCATCAGACGACGCATCTGGCGGTGGTCCGCGCCGTCCTGGATGCCCGCCTGCTGCATCATCCACTCCGCCACTACACGGTCGAAATCGTCACCGCCAAGGGCTGAATCACCACCGGTAGCCAGCACCTCGAAGACCCCCTTGTGCAGCCGCAGAATGGAGATATCGAAGGTGCCACCACCCAAGTCGTAGATCGCGTGCAACCCTTCGGCCCCCTTGTCGAGTCCGTAGGCAACGGCCGCGGCGGTGGGTTCGTTGAGCAGCCGGAAGACATTCAGACCGGCCAGTCTGGCGGCGTCTTTGGTGGCTTGACGCTGCGCTTCGTCGAAGTAGGCGGGGACGGTAATCACCACCCCGGTAAGATCACCGCCGAGGGTTGACTCGGCGCGCTGTGCCAACACTTTGAGCACCTCAGCGGAGACCTCAACCGGCGAGACATCGCCAGCCAGCGTGCGGATCCGCGGCACCGCCGTCTCAGTGCCAACAAATTGGTAGGGAAGCTGGCTGCCGAGGGTCTTGATCTCCTCCACGCCACGGCCGATCAGACGTTTCGCCGAAGCAATGGTGTTGAATGGATCCTGCGCCGCCTGCGCCTTCGCTGCATGGCCGACGCTGATCCCCTCATCGCTGTAGCGCACCACGGAAGGCAGCAGGTGGCGCCCCTCGGAATCGGCCAGGGTCTCTGCCCTGCCGCTGCGCACGCTGGCGACCAGCGAGTTAGTGGTGCCCAGGTCGATACCGGCGGCCAGCCGGTGCTGATGGGGTGCCTGGGCCTGGCCCGGTTCGGCGATCTGCAATAGTGCCATGATTCAGTTTCAGTCCAATGATGTTCAGAGTGCGTCTTCGATCTCAGCTTCCGCGGCCTCGACCTCGGCCCGCAAGCGCTGCAGAAACCGCATCTTGCGCAGGATCTCCCGGCTCGCTTCCAGCTGCTCAGGGGTGGCGCTCTCGAACTGCACCGCCATCTGTCCGACCAGGGTATTGATCTTTTTGTTGATGCGCCCACGCAGCTCGAACACCGCGTCGTAAGGATCTGCCTGGCTGCGTGCCTGCTCCAGCTCTTCACGCAGCTCCATCTGTTCCATCAGAAAGGCCGCGTCCATGGTGGTCTCTTTCTCCATATCCATCTCGATGCCATGCATCGAGAGTAGATAGGCACCACGGGCAATCGGATCTTTGATGGTCTGGAAGGCCTCGTTGATGAGTGCCGCGCCCTGCACCGAGAGCCGCCGTTCCTGATCAGTTGCGTTGGCAAAGCGGTCCGGATGCATCACCCTTTGCAGGTCGCGATAGCGCTCCGCCAGCGAATCAACATCAACGATGAAGCCCACCGGCAGCCCGAACAGTTCAAAATAATTTTTCGAAAGATCCAGCATATCGAAAAAAGCCGGCTGCCCTAGGCAGCCGGACTCTTAGGCTCCTGTTCCAACTGGAGTGACCTCAAACGGTGAAGCTTTCGCCGCAGCCGCACTCACCCTTGGCGTTGGGGTTGTTGAATTTGAAGCCCTCGTTGAGGCCCTCTTTGGCGAAGTCGACCTCGGTGCCGTCCAGATAGACCAGACTCTTCGGGTCGATCACCACCTTTACGCCACAATCCTCGAACACCACGTCATCTTCGTCGAGTTCATCAACAAATTCCATCTCGTAAGCCATACCGGAACAGCCGGAGGTGCGCACTGACAGACGGATGCCAATGCCTTTTCCACGGTTGCTGAGGAATGCCTCGACCCGCTTAGCAGCGGCTTCTGTGATAGTGATTGCCATCTTGCTACTCCGCAGGGTTATCGATCACAGGGACCTTAACCCGCATTCTTGTCGGTGTAATCTTTGATCGCAGCCTTGATCGCATCTTCAGCCAGGACCGAGCAGTGCACCTTGACCGGCGGCAGCGCCAGCTCTTCGGCGATCTCTGAGTTTTTGATCTGCTGCGCCTCATCCAGGGTCTTGCCCTTTACCCACTCGGTGAGCAGGCTGCTAGAGGCGATGGCGGAACCGCAGCCGTAGGTCTTGAAGCGGGCATCCTCGATCACCCCAGCGTCGTTGACCTTTATCTGCAGACGCATCACATCACCACAGGCCGGCGCACCCACCATGCCGGTGCCGACGCTCTTCTCTTCGTTGTCGAAAGCACCCACATTGCGCGGATTCTCGTAGTGGTCGAGTACCTTATCACTGTATGCCATAACCTTAACCTCTATCGAAAAATCAGTGTGCCGCCCATTGGATCGATTTTAGATCGATACCATCTTTGAACATCTCCCACAGGGGGGAGAGTTCACGCAGGCGGCTCACCTGGCTGCGAATCTTCTCCACCGCGTAGTCCACCTCTTCCAGCGTGGAGAAGCGACCGAATGTGAAACGGATCGAGCTGTGCGCCAGCTCATCCTCACGCCCCAGCGCGCGCAGTACGTAGCTCGGCTCCAGGCTGGCCGAGGTGCAGGCGGAACCGGAGGAGACCGCCAGATCCTTCAGCGCCATGATCAGCGATTCACCCTCGACGAAGGCGAAACTGACATTCAGATTGCCAGCGACGCGCCGCTCCAGATCGCCATTCAGGTAGACCTCATCCATATCCTTGATACCGTCCCACAGGCGTTGGCGCAGGGCCTGGATACGCTCATTCTCGGCCACCATCTCCTCGCCGGCGATACGGAACGCCTCGCCCATACCAGCGATCTGGTGGGTTGCCAGGGTACCGGAGCGCATACCGCGCTCGTGGCCACCGCCGTGCATCTGCGCCTCCAGCCGCACCCGCGGCTTGCGACGCACGTAGAGCGCGCCTATACCCTTGGGTCCGTAGATCTTGTGCGCGGAGAAGGACATCAGGTCGACCTTCATCTGCTGCAGGTCGATCGGCACCTTACCGGCGCTCTGGGCAGCATCGACATGGAGCAGGATCTTGCGGGGTCGGGTCAGCTCACCGATCGCCTCGATATCCTGGATCACGCCGATCTCGTTATTGACGTGCATGATCGAGACCAGGATGGTGTCGTCGCGCAACGCCGCCTCGAGCTTGCCCAGATCGATCAGGCCGTTCGGCTCGGGATCCATATAGGTAATCTCGAAGCCCTCGCGTTCCAGCTGACGGCAGGTGTCGAGTACCGCCTTGTGTTCGGTCTTGCAGGTGATGATGTGCTTGCCCTTCTTCTGATAGAAGTGGGCCACACCCTTGATCGCCAAATTGTCGGACTCGGTAGCGCCGGAGGTCCAGACGATCTCTTTCGGATCGGCATTGACCAGTTCCGCCACCTGTTTGCGCGCCCGGCTCACGGCCTCGTCCGCAGTCCAACCAAAGGAATGGGAGCGTGACGCCGGGTTGCCAAAATCACCATCAGGAGTCAGGAAACTACACATCAGCTCGGCAACCCGGGGGTCGACCGGGGTAGTAGCTGAATAGTCCATATAGATCGGTAACTTCATTTCTCAATCGACTCCGAAATAGGGAAAGGGATAAAGGGCGGGTGCTCAGGCACTCGCTGGATTGCTGGCTTCTGTGAGGGAGCTGATAGCAATCGATGGCCCCTCTTCTTCCTGCTCCTGCCGTTCTGACACCTCTTTCACCGCCTTGCGGTCCATCAGGTCCTGCAGGCTGATGCGGTTGAGGTAGTGGTAGATCTGCTCGCTCAGGTCGGCCCACAGGTCGTGGGTCAGGCAGCGATCATTATTCTGACAGTTGTGGGCGCCGTGGCAACGAGTGGTATCCATACTTTCATCGACCGCGGTAATCACCTCGCCGATGAAGATCTCAGCCGCTTCGCGCCCCAGGCTGTAGCCGCCACCTGGCCCCCGCACACTCGTCACCAGCTCCTTTTTGCGCAGACGAGAGAAGAGTTGCTCCAGGTAGGAGAGCGATATCCCCTGTCGCTGGGCAATATCCGCTAGGGTGATCGGCCCCCGACCGTAGTGGAGTGCCAGGTCGAGCATCGCCGTTACGGCATAACGACCTTTTGTGGTAAGCTTCACGCGCTTCGCTCCAAACAATATGTTTGGTCGCTAATATACATTCCCAAGTATTTTAGTCAAGTATTTTGCACCCCAGTCATTCTGCGGTTTTATTCTTCGCCGGGGTCTCGCCACTCGCCTCATCCAGCTTCAGCAGTTCTTCCGCAGTGGAGACGATCTCGCAGGAGTCCAGCGGTGGTATCACACCATCCTCCTCAGACAGACCCATCTTCTTCAGCGCCTCGCACATCGACTGCATCTTATTGTCCATCACGTGCATGTGATCGAGCATGCAGTTGATCGCATGGGCGACCGGATCGGGGGCATCCTTGGTTGCGCCATAGGCATCGAAACCAATCTTCTTGGCAATCGCCTCGCGATGACCATCGGCCGCTTTCTTCGGCGTGATCAACCGCCCCGGCACACCCACCGCGGTAGCGCCGGGCGGCACATCTTTCACCACCACCGCATTGGAACCGATACGCGCGCCCTGGCCGATCAGGATCGGCCCAAGCACCTTGGCGCCCGCACCCACCACCACATTGTTAGCCAGGGTCGGGTGGCGCTTGCCCTTCTCCCAGCTGGTACCACCCAAGGTGACACCATGATAGAGGGTGCAATCATCACCGATGATCGCGGTCTCACCGATCACCACCCCCATGCCGTGGTCGATAAAAAAGCGCCGGCCGATCACCGCACCCGGGTGGATCTCGATACCGGTTAGCCAGCGAGCGATGTTGGCGTTGACTCGCGCCAGCCACTTCAGGCCCGCATTCCAGAGCCAATGGGAGAGGCGGTGAAACATCACCGCATGCACCCCCGGATAGGTGGTGAGTATCTCAAAGGTGGTGCGCGCCGCCGGATCGCGCTCGAACACGCACTGAATGTCTTCCCACCAACCGAAGCCCATCAGCCCCTCCAAAATCTTGCCTATACTCACAGACCCGCCCACTGGGCCAGTGCCACTAGCATAGCGATATCCGGGGGGGAGATTATCCACAATACCATGTAAAATACTAGGAAATAGAGCAGGAGGGACTGTTCCTGCGAGCGCCTGAGCCGAAAGCGATCTAATCGAGAGCCGCCGCTGCAGACTGGCCGGCCTGGCCCAGCCCCGACGAAAAGTGCAGACGCCCTTCTGTATCGACGAGCACTGCCTCGATGCCTGGCAACCGCTCCACCAGCGCCATAGCGGCCTGTCGCCCCAGCACAAACAGCGCGGTAGAGAGCGCATCGGTGGTGATCGCCTCCGCTCCCAGCACCGAAACGCTGCGCAACCCCTTGGCCGATCGGCCCGAGCGCGGGTTGAGAATATGGTGATAGCGCTCCCCATCCTGGATGAAGAAGCGCTCATAATCACCGGAGGTGGAGAGTGCCGTATTGCTCAACGGCAACAGCGCCCTGATACCCGCCTTATCATCGGGGTCGCGCACCCCCACCCGCCAAAGGCGGCCACGCCGGTCGCCGAGAAAACGGCTATCACCGCCAGCGCTGAGCAGCGCATGTTCGATGCCGTGCTGCTGCAGGATGGCGATGCCCCGATCCACCGCATAGCCCTTGGCGATACCGCCCAGGTCAATGCGCACCCCCGGTCGAGCAAATGCCAGACGGGGAGGATCTGGAGTCAGCACTAGATGTTGATAGTCGATCATCGGCAGCAGCTGTTCGAGTTGCTGCTCGCTGGGCCTGATGCCGCGTCGATAATCGTATCTATGCCCCACACTGGCAAAGGTGATATCGAAGGCCCCGTCACTTAGCTCCGAGATCTGCTGCGCCCGCGCCAGCACCCCATATAGCTCATCGCTGATAACCACCGCACCCTGGGCCGCCTGCTGGTTGACCCGTGACAGCTCACTGTCGGAACGAAACGGACTCATCGCCCGATCGATCCGACGCAGCTCCTCCAATACCGCCTCGATCGCCACCTCGCCCGCCCCCACCGACTCGCTCCAGAGCTGGATCACGACCCGGGTCCCCATGATATCGGCGCTGCGTTGCAGCCACTGCGCCTGTGCCTGCGCACCAAGGCTGAACAGCGACAGCAGAAGCAGCCAGACGACAGCCCTCGTCATGAGGGGAGAAAGTCGATCGGATAGGAGACCACCGTGATCGCCACATCCTTCACACCGAAGTCGAACATGCGGATCCGTGCCAGCAGCTTGCGCTCCAGGCTCGGATTGTTCAGCTCCGATGAGAGCAGCCGGCAATCGGTCACCCTGCCCGAGGGGGCGATGGTGATCTCCAGCAGCAGCTTGCCGCGTAGGGTCGGATCCTTGCGCAAGGCCCGATTATAGATGGCATAGACCGCCCCCTTATTGCGATCAAATACCAACTGCACCTCTTCGCTGCTGCGCTGGCCCTCAAGGCTGTTACTGATCGGCCGACTGGCGCGACTGCCACCACCACCATTGCCCTGCACTGCCGAACGCAGCTGGGTCGTTTTGCGGCCACTCAAACCCTGGCCACCGGTATCGCGGCTCAAGCGACTGGTGTCGATGCCGGCACTGCCCCTAGCGGCGTCCGCGGTCACCAGAGAACGCGCCACCTTTTTCGCCTGATTGCCCGCCTTGGAGAGACTGCGAGTCGCTGTGGTGCTACTCACCACCGGCGCGCTACGCAGATCCGCCAGCTCATCGGCGAAGGCAAGCAGGCCCGACTGCTGCGCCTTGCGTCGCGCGGCGGCCGGATCGCTCTGCACCCGCCGTTTCGCCACCCTGGCCGGTGGCGCCTTCGGCCGCTTTTTTGCCACCAGTTTAGGTTTCGGTTTGGGCCTTGGCTTAGGTTTCACCACCGGCTTGGGTTTGGCCTCGGGGATCTCAATCTCCGGCGGTTTATGCTTCACTAGTTCGACCGGCCGCCGCTCCAGGGTCAATTTCGCCAGTCGCGGCGGCTGAACCCGCTTGATCCGTTCAGGCTGTGGCAGCTCCACCACCGAGACCACCCACCCCAGCAGCAGCGCCACACTCAACAGCCCCAACTGCAGCCAGCGAAACTGCCTGTCCTCCCAGTGCAGGGTGTTCCAGGGCAGTTCCAGACGATGCACCATCACACTCATAACGCCACCTCCGACTCACCCACCTCGGGGCGACGCAGTACCGCCAGCGAGATGTTGCCGAAGCGGCTCTCGGCGCAGGTCAACATCACCCGTTTCAGCAGCCGATAGGGAGTCTGCTTGTCGGCCATGATAGTGATATCACCGCTTGCCGCACCCTCCGCTGTTGTTGCTGTCTGCTGCTCAGCCGCCCGCGCTGCCAGCGCCTGCGCCAGCGGCGCGATCAGCTCCGAGTCGCCCTCCATCAGCTCCGCAAGCTGCGCCACCGGGTGCCCCTGCAGCAGGATCTCCTGGCGATTCAGCATCACCACCAACGACTCCTCGGCACGTTGCTCAGCACTCGACTCCGGCAGCTGCAGCGCCTTGGCGTTGGGCAGAATCTGCACCTCGGAGGAGTTGACCAGCAGGAAGAACACCAGGATGGTGAAGATATCCATCAGCGACACCAGGTTGATGGCACCACGACCACGGTTACGCCGATGGTGGCGCTGCATGCGTTTGGCCCGGCGTGACAGCTTCATGATCTCTCCCCCTGCCCTGCCGATTCGGGCAGCGGCGGCGCATCCCCCAGGGAGATATCGGGGAACAACTCCGCCTGCACCAGCGAACCGGTCTGCACCAGCTCGGCGACCCGCACCCGATCCATCACCTGCACCAGGGTATCGTAGGCGACCTGCGGCTCCGCCAGCAGATAGGCTGTGCGCTTGTCGGGATAACGCGCCTTGAGCGCCTGCAGCAGCTGCGACAAGCGCTGCAGCTGCCTGTCCGGATCGTCCGCCTCGATACGCTGGATCAGCCCGCCGTTGCGATCGGCCACTTCGATGGCGTCGTGACGCACGATGATCTCCAGCTGCAGCTCGCCCTTGGCCGGCTCACCACCCGCGGCGGCCGGCGGCAGATAGAGATCGAACACCGCCATGCGCGAAAAGGAGGCAGTAATCAACAGAAACGGCACCAGGATCACCATCAGATTCATGAACGCGGTGATGTTCAGCTCCGCCTCTTCGTGGAGCCGTCGCGAGCGGCGTCTCATCGCGCACTCCCAGCCCGTTCGGTGACGATATTGAGGAACTTCACCGAGGCCATCTCCAGGCTGTCAACGATCTGCGTGGTGCGGCTCTGCAGCAGGGTGTAGACCAACAGCAGCGGGATCGCCGCCATCAGGCCAAACGCGGTGGTATTCATTGCCACCGAGATACTGGCGGAGAGCAGATCGGCCTTCTCCGCCGGATCGGCCGCCGAGACCGCAGTAAAGGCATTGATCAGGCCAATGATGGTGCCCAGCAACCCCAGCAGGGTGGCGATATTGGCCAGGGTACTGAGATAGTGAGTGCGCTTCTCGAAGCGTGGTATCTCCTCCATCAGCCCCTCCTCCATCGCCATCTCCAGATCGCTGCGGCGGCGCGCGCTGCGCACCCGATCCAGACCGTAGACCATGATGCGCCCCAAGGCGGTGCTGGAATCCGCAGCCGACTTCAACGCCTGTTTGAAGTCACCCTCATTCAACTGCGGCAACACCCGAGTCCAGAAACGATTGTTGCGCAGCCGAGCACTGGACAGATAGAGGTAGCGCTCGATAGCGATCGCCAGCCCGGCGGCGAAGATCAGCAGGATCGGGTACATAAACAGCCCCCCCTCCTGGAAAAAACGGATGATTGTGTGAAGATTGTCCATGGTGCTCTCCCTCAGTTGGGTCAGATAGTGTCGATTAGGGCCGCTCAGCGACCGCGTTGAAATAGTCGAGCCGGCGGCGAAATTGCGCCCGCTCGATCGGCGCCAGCAGATCACTGGCCGACTGCAGCGACGGCATCCCCAGCGGCTGTCCCGGCCCCGGTTTCTGCCAGGGCACCAGATAGAGCACCTGGGGCGACTCGCGACTGCCGATGATCGAGGTGCCCTGCAGCTCCAGCCGCTGCTCCGCCTGGGCCGGCGTCTGCATCAGCAGCGCCAACAGCAGCCAATGAAAAGAGGTTCTGTTCATGCTTATCGGTCCTCCGCCGCAATGCGCCGCTGCAGCTCGGCGATCCACACTCTGCTCTCCGCCTGCTCATCGACAGAGAGCGCTGCATAGCGCCGGTAGTGCGCCAGCGCCTGCTGCGGCTGATTCAGATAGAGATCGTAGAGGATGCCCAAGTTGCGGTGCCCCAGGGCGTGATCAGGATGCGCTGCGAGCAGCGCCTGATAGAGTGCCAGCGCCTCCTTAAAGCGCCCTTGGTGACGCAGCACGATAGCCCGTTGATGCCGTGCCACCGGGTTCTCCGGATCAAGCCGCAGCGCCTGCTGCAGTGCCGCATCGGCACTCTCCAGCTGCCCCGTCCTGAGCCGCAGGATACCCAGATTGAGCCAGGGCGAGAGCAGATCGGGATACGCCTCCACCAAGCCCTGCAACAGCAGCACGGCCTGCGCCTCATCACCTGTCTGCATCGCGCTGATCGCCTGCCGCAATTGAGCCTGGGCCGGCTCAGGCAGTCCCGCAGGCGATGCCGGCTTCTGTTCCGTAACGACCTGCGGCGGTGCATCCAAACGCGGTGTGATACCGGCACAGCCCACCAGCAGCAGGAGCAGTAGTAGAAGAGAGATCGGTCTAACGCAATGCATCGAACACCCGCTCCCCCTGCTCCTGCTTGGCATAACGCGCCGGGCTCAGCGCCGCCAAGCGCTCGAAACTCTGCCTGACCCACGCGTCATAGCTCCCCTGGGCGGCCCGCCTGGCATTCACCTGGTGAGCCTCGATCGCCCGCTCCTCGAAGGGGAAGGCCTGCTCCTCCAGCAACAACTCATACTGCTCCAGCTCCACCGCCGAGAGTCCGGCCGGACGTTCAGAGTGCAGCAGCGACTCGCCAAACAGCCGGTAGATCTCGGCGAGGCGGAAGGTCGCCTGGGTGGTCACCCCGGCCTGGGCAAAACCAGCCGCCAATTCAAAGGCTTGGATGGCGCGCTGCATCTGCGCCTTCTTCTGCTTCAGACTGCGCGCCAACGGGCGCTTCAGCGGGATCCGCTCAAACGCAGAGAACTCCGGCTCGGCCAGCCGCAACGCCGCATGGGCAGCGAGATAACGGCTGCGCTCACTACTGGCCTGGCCGGCCTTGCGCTGCGTCACAACAAGCTGACGCAGCCAGTAGTCGCGTTTGGCAGACTGATCCTGCTGCTGGTAGAGCTCGACCAGCCGCTGGCGCGCCTCCATCGCCGGCTCCTGTGGCTCAGGGAAACGCTTCACATAGCGCTTGAAGGCAGTCACCGCCTGCTTTCCGCTGCCGGCCTGCTGGTAGAGCTCCGCTGCCTGCCAGGCAGCCTGGCGCTGCACATCGATCGCCTGGGGGGTGGCGGCGACCCGCTCAAAGGCAGCGGCAGCCTGCAGCGGCTGCTTATCCTGCAGATAAACCAGCGCCAGTTTGCGCTGCACATCAGCAATCGACTCATGTTTGGGATAGCGACGACGAAACGCCTCCAACACCTCGGCCGCCTCGGCCCAACGACTTGCCGCGATCAGGCTGGCGGCGGCATCGTATTCGGCGGTGGCACGGATCGTCGCCCCGGGCACCACCTGGCCGACGCGCAGAAAGTGCCGGGCCGCGGCCGCCGTTGCGCCCTTCTCCCGCTGAGCACGGCCCTGCTGGTAGATGGCGGCGGCAAGCTTTTCGCGGATCATACCCTGGCTGTTTTTTTCTGATCCCGGCAGTTGTAACAGCTGGCTGTAGCCCACCTCAGCCTCGACGTAGTCGGCCAGTTCGAAGGCGGCATGGGCGGCCACCATCCAGCTCACCCGCTGCGCCTTCTGCTCCAGGCTGGAGCCCGACTTCAGACTGCGCCGCGCCAGCGTACGGGCCCGGGCGTAATCACCCAGCTCAAACAACTGCTGGGCACTGCGGCTCAGCACTTTGGCGGCCCGCGGATCATTGCCAAACCGGTCAGCAAAGCGCAGCCCACTCTCAGCCGCCTGACGCTGCCACTCTGGGCGTTGCGCCTCGGGCAGGCGCGGCGTCTGCTTTTCAAAGGCCAGTAACGCTGCATAGCCCGCCTCGGCGGCGTCCTTATGGGGCGGATAGTCATAGGCGCTGCGCTGATACGCCACCACCGCCTGGTTGAACGCACCCCGCTCGAACAGCAGTTCCGCCAGCAGAAAGTTCACCGCACCACTCTCCGCCTCACCGGGGAAACGCACCAGGTAGTGGCGATACCAGGCCACTGCCTGCTCGAACCATGCATCCCGCTGCGCTTTTGAAGCCTTCCCCTTCTGCTGCACCAACGCGTGGTAGTGGGCGGCCAGATCACGCAGATGACGACGCAGATGAGGGGTAAGCTCGGCCCGGCTCGACGGATCCAGCTCCCGCCAAGCGGGGCCGTTGAGCCGGTAACGCTCCGCCAGCTCCTGTTTCGCCGCCAGCGCCTGACTGGGAAAACCATGTTTGGTGAAGTTATCGATCGCCAGCAACTGCAGACCCGGTGCTTGCGGATGACTCGGATGCTGCCGCACAAAGGCGAGATAGGCGCCAGCCGCATCGAGGATGCGCTGCTGCTTCAGATAGAGATCACCCAGGCTGCGATAGACTCGGTGCAGCCAGCCCCTGCCTCCGTTTTGCAGGAAGTAGCGATCAATGCCGGCAGCACCGCCCAACTGGATGAAGCTGAGGCTCACCACCCGCAGGGTATCCTGCAGCAGCTCCCGCTCGCCGCGCGCCAGCGCATCACTGTCGAGCCGTTCCAGGGCATCGGCCCGCCGATCAAGCAATCGAGTGAAGGCATCCAGCGCCGCTTCGAAATGCTGCTGTTTGAACAGCGCCCAGCCAAGTTTGAACAGCGAACGCTGATGGAAGGGCGAGGCCTCGCCAGCTGCCACCGCAGCAGCATAAGCGTGCTCGGCTCCAGCATAGTCGGCCTGCGCGAACAGCCACTCACCACGGCGGAACTGCGCCTCCTGTAGATAGGGGGAGTTGGGATGCTCCCGCACCAGCTGATCGAGGGCCTGCTGCGAGCGCGCCGGACGACCAGCCAGCGCCTCCGCCCGGGCCAACTGGTAGAGCAGCCGGTCACGTCCGGCAAAGGCCCCATCCTGCTCCAACAGCCTACGATAGAGCGCGATGGCGCTGGCGAAATCCTGCGCTGACGCATCCCCAGCAGACGCATCGCCGAGGCGCTCCTCACCCTGTTCCAGCTGCAAATCTGCCAGTCGCCGGGTCGCCTCCCAAGTCAGCTCGGGCGGCGCCGGCTGTTGCAGCAGCACCTGGTAGCCCGCCATCACCTGCCCGGCGGGTGGCGCCACCACCGGCTCCGCCTGCACTGTTCGCGGGCGGGCCTGCAGGCTGGCCAGGGTCGGCGGCCCCGGCTCACGCTGCAGCCAGGAGACACACCCCTGCAACAGGAGAGGAAGCAGGATCAGCGCCACTGCCCTCATGGCGTCGCTCCAGCACGGCTGGCAGCCCGATCCTGCAACTGGGCGAGGGCAAAGCGGGCGCGGGCACGCAGACCGTCGAGACCCACCTTACGCTGCTGCAGCGACTCGCTGGCGAGGCGCTTCAGTTCGTCGGCCTGGGCCTGCAGGGTCTGATTCAGCGCAGGCTGCAGCTCGGCAATGCGCGCCTTCAGCGCATCGATCCGCATGGCAAAACCTTTGAAGCGGCCCGGCGCCTGTTGCACCGCCTGCTGCAGACGCTGGCGCTGACGTTCGCTCTGCTCCAGCTCCGTGTTAACTGAGCGAAGGTCTTTGCTGAATTGCCAGAAGCGGGGTTTAAAATCGCTCTCCACTTGCCAGCGCAGCAGCCCCTTCATCAGCCGCAGGCGCTGCCGTTTCTCCTCGAGCCCAGCCACATCGCCCAGCGTATCCAGGCGTCGTTCGATCGACTCGATGCGCACCAGCTGCGCCTGCTCTTTTGCATCTGCCAGCCGCATCGGCTGACTGCCGCCGGCCAGTTTATGTTCCTTTTCAAGCAACTCATCGTGGCGCTGCCGCAGACTCTGCAGAGACTGATCGGAGAGCGCCGCTTCGGCCCTCGGCAGCTGTCGAGTGTAGGCGCTCTGGCGCACTGCCAGCATCTGATCGTAGCTCTCGATGGTGGCGGACCAATGGCTGAGATTGGTATGCAGAAAGCCCAGATCAAGATAGTCCTGATAGGCTTGGCGGAAACGGTGCTGTGCCAGCAGATCGAACAGACGGCGCTGCAGCACCGGGTCAGCCGCCGGCGGCAGATCGCCGACAGAACTGGTCTCGTCGATAGTCGATAGCGTTGGCAGCAGCGCTCCGCCAGCCACCGCCTGCAGCGCCTGATCCAGCGCAGCCAACTCCTGTTTATAGCTGTCGAGCGCCTGACGGTAGCGCTTCAGCGCCTCACTCTCCGCTTGCAACTGCTGCAACGCCTGGGGGATCAGCAGCAGCGCCTGCTGCACCGCCGGGTCCGCCGGAGCGCGTGCTGCCAGCGCCTGCCAGGGACTCAGCGCCTGTTCAAACTGCTGCTGGCGGAAGGCGGCCCAGCCCAGCGCCAACAGCGCCCGGTTGGAGTGGATACCCTGCAATCGCACCCGCTGCAACGGCGCTTGGGCGGCGGCGTTCTCCCCCGCCTCGAGCAACAGCAGACCGAGCAGCAGGTTGGCGCGGTCGCGCAGGGCACGGTGCTCTTCGTCGTCGGCATCGAGCTGGCTCAGTTGTTGGAGCAGTGCTCGGCCCGCCTGCTGCCGCCCCTGACCAAACTCTGCCAGCGCCCGGTTGAAGAGGTGAAAACCCTGCCAATCGTCATCCTCAGCTGTGCTCTGCAGCTGCGCTGCCGCCAAGCCAGGCGCACCCTGCGCCAGCGCAATCAGGCCGGCCAGTTCGCGCCGCTGGTGCTGCAGCGGCTCGGGCAGGGCCTCGCCAATCTGTTCGAAAGCGGTAGCCGCCCGCTCTGTGCGCCTCTGCTGCTGGTGCAGCCGCGCCAGCTGCAGCCAGGCCCGGTCACGCACCACCGGTTTCGCCGCCCGCGCCAACAGGCGTTCAAACAGCGGCTCCGCCTCGTCGTGCAGACCATAGGCGAGATAGAGCCCACCCAGGATCAGCGCCGGCTCATCACCCTGGGCCTGCATCAGCCCCTGCGCCTGGGCCATCTGCAGATGGGTGATGGCAGTGAAGTTGCGCTGTTGGAAGAGCTGAAACAGCGCTTCCCCATAATGCAGGTCGCGCACCCCGGCGCTGGGTGGTGCCGACTCAGCCAGTACGACGCCTCCCAGCGCTACCGTCAACAGAGCGCCGCCCAGTCGCGCGATGAAAGCTGTCCGACTCACTCCCACTCCCGCACGCTGAACTCCGGCTGCTGTTTTGCTTCCAGATCGACGATGCGCAGCTCCAGCAGCTTGGGACTGATCCCCTTGCTGAACTTGAGGCTGGTGGCGCGGCGATAGTCGCGGCCGGAGGGGCCAACACCGGTGAAGAAGGCGACCAGTTCATGCTCACCGCTCTTCAGGTTGCCAAGGAACAGCCGCTGCACCCCACCGCGGCGCAGCGCCGCCAGCTCCCGCTTGGTGTAGAGATGGTTGGCCAGCTCCTTGTCGTCAATCTTCAGCTGCACCGAGTCGAGACTGAAGTAATCGCCGAGATCGAGGGAGAGGAACACCGAGACCTGAGTGTGGCCGGGGAACAGCAGCTCCTCTTCCAGCAGGAAGAGATCCCGATTGAGCGCCAGCACCGCCTTCTTCAGCGCCCGCACCTCCCCCTGCAGATCAGCCGGCTCTGCGGCCTGAGATTGACTTGAAATGGCAAGGAACAAAATTAGCGGCATCACCGCCAACAGCAGTCGGTAGAGCATCGGCATATCAGAGGGTCCCGCTGACGATGGGTTGAAAGGCGGTGAGCCGGTCGAGCAGTGCCGCATTGCCCAGGCCGTGACCGGGGAACAGTCCGCCGAAGCGGCCCTGCTCACCGTGCAGCGCCATGTAGTTGAGCACCACCGTCTCTACCAGCAGGTTGACGTTGTTGGCCGCCGGGGCGGAGGCGGTTTCCACCGAGCCATCGCCGCGGAAGAAGCCAATCTGCTGATGCTGCGCCTGCTGTTCCGGGCTGGCGCCGAGCAGTGCCGGACGCCCTGCCGGGTTGTAGACGAGAAAAAAGGAGGCGGCGGTGGAGGAGTTGTCGCCAGTCCAGACGCCCTTGCCACGCCCCTCTGCCGAGTCGTCGAGACTGCCGTTGCTGGCCACCGAGCCATCGCTGAAGCAGTAGAGCATCAGCGGTACACCGAGCCGCGCGGCATACTCGAGGCAGGCCCCCATGCAACGCCCGGCGCGCAGGTCACGGATCTCACCCACCGCCCGGTTGCCAGTGTGGTAGTCAAAACCGCCCATGGTGATGGTGCCAGCCCCGGCATAGCCGTTGAGCACCAGCTTCATCACCGCGGCGGTCTTGCGAAACTCAGCCTCGTCGTCATATTCGGCCTGGCTGAAGATCGGCCCGACGATATCGGGGTCGATGGAGGGGTTGAGCGCTGCCGGATCACCGTAACGGTCCACCAGGTCGGCGCTCTTCACATAGCCGCAGCGCACCAGCTCTTTGAGCACAGCATCGCTGCTGACCTGGGTATCGACCCGGCCGAGTCGCATCTCGCTGATGCGCTGGATCGACTCCATCACCGCCACCGCATCATCCTGGCTAAGCAGCCCCACCAGCTTGCCAGTATCGACCAAACCGGTGACATCGCTGGGGCGATCAACCTTGGTGGGACGCAGCGCGGGATCGATCAGCGCCGGCGGCGCCACCGAATTGCCGCCCGACTCGGAGTTGCGCGAGCCGATCAGGGTCAGCAGCTCGCCGTCGGCACCGGCGCGGTTGATGCCGTACATCGGATTGTGGGGGTTGTTGCCGGTGTCGTTGTCGGAGCGCGCCGGGATCACCGCGCCGTTGATACTGGCGGCGGTACCGGGCGAAACCCGCTCCAGGATGCCGCGCAGAAAGGCGCTGTCGCTGTGGAAGGCGAGCCCCAGGTCGCTGTTGATGAAGTCACTGAAGCCAGTATCGGGATTGCTCAGCGGCGGGATCATGTCACCGGGCAGGCCGAGACGACTGTAGCCGGCGGTGGTGAGAAAGTCGCGCTGACCACCCTGACGGCCCACCAGCACATTGGAACCGGCGATATTCGCGCCGCCAGCCAGGTCGAAACAGATGAAGGGGATCTTGCCGGCCCCCTGCACCGCAATACCACAGGATTGCTTGAGCGCCTGCAGATCGCTGGAGAGAGCAGCACTGGCCTGGCGCGGATTGGCAAACAGGCCAAACAGGCCCGGCGCGGTCACCGCCCCCAGCCCGGCAGCCAGCCCCTGGCGAATGAAGTCACGCCGGCTGATCGGGCGAGGGTGGTCCGGGTAGAGCAGCGGCGCATCCGGGGAGAGGTTCCTGAGTCGTCGTTTCATCATTGTGTCCGGGTTATTGCAGCAGCATCACCGCACTGCCGAGCAGTGCCGCGCAGTTGGCCTTGACCACCGTGGCGGTGCGCCCCGCCTCACAGCTGGCACCGCAGGCAGTCAACCGATCGGTGAGCTGATTCAGTTCGGCACGGGCCTCCGCTTCGGCGGGCTGATCGGCCAGACCGCCACCGAGCATCCGGCTCAGTAGCGGATCAAGCATCAACGCCCGGTCACCGGCGAAGGCGCTCTGGGGCTCGCTGTCGAAGGGGAAACCAGGGAAGTAGCTGCTGCGCAGGGCTTGGTCCTCCACCAGTGCGTTGCAATATTCGATCGCCAGCTGCGACACCGCCACCTGATGGGCGGAGAGGAAACCGCCGATCTTCTCCACCGCCGGCAACTGCTGCTTGACGCTGTCAAAGGTGGCACGCACCTCCGACTGACTCGGGCTGACGCCGGTCAGCTCCGCCATGCTGGCGTTGATCTCATCGAAGGTGCGCAGGCCGATCACCGACTGCGGCTCACCATCGACGGGCGGTGGCGGAGCCAGCGGCATCGGCTCGGTAAACACATGGCTGTGACTGCCGAGGCGCTCGAAGCTGAGGAAGAATTCATCCCCCGCCACACCCCGCTCACTGGCGATGATGGTGCCCAGCGGCGATAGCAGCTGCCCCTGTTCAGGCGAGTAGGCGGACCCGCCGAGGCGCAGGTCGAGATTGCTGTAGACCTGCCCCACCACCGCTTCGTGGCCGTTGATGCCGATACGCATGCCGGCCAGAGGGCTGTTGCTCGGCTGCACCGTCGCATCCAGGCTGATGAAGCGCGGCTGGTTGAACAGATAGCTGTAGCTGTCGAACTGGCTCACCTCAAACAGGATGTAGCTCTGCGGCAGCCCGACCAGCTCACTGATGCTGAACAGCAGGAAGAACTTCTCGCCAACCCCGGCGGCCTGGTTGCGGGCGATCTGTTCCGGAGTGAGTGCGCGGTTGTGGATCGCCAGCAGCCTCAGCTTGCCGAGCCAGGGGCGATCGCCGGAGACCTCGTTGCCGAGCACCAGGGCAAAGCTGTCATCCCAGTCGATCAAGCTACCGCCGGGCAGCGGATCAAGATCCCCGGTGAACTGGCCGTTGACGTAGATACGCCGGCCATTGATCGGGTCAAAGCTGACTACGATATGCTGCTCGGCGGCCTGTAGCCGCTCATCCGCATCGGCGGTGGAGAGGCCCGGCTCGCCGTCCGCCTCGGTCTGCTCGGTGCGCTGCAGGAAGTCATAGTTGTAGCGGGTCTGGCTCAGGGTGAAATTGCGTGTGTCGACGCCGCCGGAATAACTGACAATGCGCGCCGGCCCCTCCTGGGTGACGTTGGCTGGCACCACCCAGGCCTCGATGGAGTACTCGCCGGTGGCCTGGATCAATTCGATTAGCTTGCGGCTGGCGCTGGTAGAACCCTGCACCTTGCCGCCGGCAAAGTTCAGCCCCCAGCCACTGACCCAGCTGACATCACCACTGAGAGTGAGGTTGAGCGCCGGTTCGACACCGCTGGTGTCATAGACTGTCGTCCCCTCACCGATCTTGAATTCGTAGAGGGCGATCTGGTTTGACTCATAACGGCTGCCACCGCTGGCGATCACACCGTCGCCCAGTTGTAGCGCCTTGCTCAGCACCAGCGCCGGATCGACCGGGGTCGGTGCCACTTGGGCGGCGATCGCCTCGATCTGCGAGCGCAGTTCAGCTGCATCGCTCTGGCAGTCGCCGCTCCAGCAGTTGTGGAACTCGTCACGCAGCCGCACCACCAGGCGCGACTGCTGCGGTAGGTCAAGATCGACCTTGGCGGCGACCGCGGCGTAGGCGGCAGCCAGATCAGCGCCGGCAAAGAACGGTGCCTGGGCAGTCGCGGCATCCTCCCAGTGGCACTCGACGCAATGGCTAGTAAGCAGCGGATAGAGGGTGGCGCCGAACAACGTTGGGTCGTCTGGCAGGATACGCGAATCACCTACCGTCTTGAGCGGCGGCGCCTTGAGTTCGATCTGGCGCCCATCACCGATGCTGGTGCTGTCGGCCCAGGCATCGAGATAGGCGGTGATCACCGCGGCACAGGCGGCATCGCTGTCGAGCCAGCAATTGTGGCCAGCACCGACCTTGCTAACCAGGCGCGAGTCGGCGGTGGCGCTAAGATCGACCAGCGGATTGGCCGCGCTGTAGGCGAGATTGACATCATCATCCCGCACGAACTGGGGCGACTGCCCGCCGACGCTATGGCAGGCGCCACAGCGGTTAGTGGCACGCAGCGGTTCCCAGAGGTGGAGGCGAAACGCCTGAGCATCGTCGGTGCGCGCTGCCGGGCCACTGTAGCCGCCCTGCGCCGGAGCCTGGGTCTGCGGATTGGCGGTAGTGCTGACCCCCTCCATGCAACCACCCAGCAGCAGGCCAGCGAGTAGGCTGAGAATGAGCGAGCCACGACTGGCCCCTCTAATTAGATTGGCTGATCGCATCACTCCCCCCGGCAGTAGACCGCCGACTCGGCGAAGAGCCGTTTCAGGCTGTAGTTATTGGCCCGGAAGGAGTCGCTCATAGCAGCTATCTGGGCGTGGTCGGCGCTGTCCACCGGCTCGCGCAGGCAGACCGCCTTGAAGACCTTCTTCGCCTGGCAACTGGCGAAGGCCTGACTGTTGGCCAGCTCCACACCGAGGGATTTGGCGCCGTTGCCGCTACCCGGCAGGGCCGAGTCCCAGCCGAGCAAGGCGTTGGGGCCGGCGCGCCAGTAGTTGTCCCACTGGTCGTCCGGGGTCACATAGCCCGGTTTGAAGTTGTCGGCGTTGATCAGGTATTTGGGACGCACCTGGTCGGGGGTGTAGAGCAGCCGCCCGGCGGCCTCGTCGTAGTCGTAGTAGGCGTAGGCCTGCACCAGCGGGTCCATACCGGCGTGGCAGCCGACACAGTTGTTGAGGAACAGGCGGCTGTCACCGCCGGGGCTGCGGGGGATATCCTGGCGGACACGGTCCGCGGCGCGGCTGGTGTCCTTGACCTGCTCCAGATCGAGACAGAGATGGTTGAGCAGAGTAAAGCGGAACATCGCCCGGTTGGTGCCAGCGATAAAAAACGCCCGGGCCGCTTGCCGACTGGTGATGACACCAGCGGTGGCGGTAGCGGGCAAACCGTTGAGATCCGACTGGGGGGCGGCGACCAGCGCATCCTTGAGCGGCACACCGCTCGTCTCCAGGGCCTCATAGTGATCGTTGTTGGCGGGTGAGTAGGGCGCAGGCCCAGTGCCGGGTCGCCCTGATAGAGCAGATCGGCCGAGAGCAGCTGATTGAACGGCACCTCGTCCCGCACCATGCCGATCACCGTGGCACTGTAGTCGTTGAGCGGCACGAACAGGCTCTGCTCTTCGTTGGTCCAGGGGGCAGCGAAGTTCTTCAGGGTCACGTCGTAGAAGGCCGGATGCTCCATCGCCAGATAGGCGGCTGCCAGCGGATCGTTATTGGCGCTGATCTGCGTCTCCATCTGTGCCAGCACCGATGCCTGCGGCGGCACGCCGGCGAGCCGGTCGTGGATACGCCGCGCTTGCTCCTTCACCCCCGCCTGCAAGAACGGCGGGGAGAGGATCAGACCGATCAGCATCCCCCCCAGCAACAGATCAGCGATGGCTGGTCGCCAACCGCCCATCAAATCCAAAATTCTGTTCATCTCTATTTATCGCGCAATTGTCGTCGTTTATTTTGGCTCCCTGCCGACACAAAAAATGCCAGACAGAACGGCATCAATAATTAAAAAACCAGCACGAAGTCTCCCTTTTTGAACCGACATGAACGCGCATTAATAATTACCAACCAGGTCACAGGCAATTAAAGAACGCCTCATCACCCGAGCACAACGCAATTAACAAAACACCTGCATTCTGCTACTGACTACCCAATTAACAGATAGCTTCATCACACTCTGAAACCAGCAATAATATTCACTTAAGATATTGTCCATGCTGACATTATTTAATCTTTTATTTAGTCAGCATAGCCGCCATTTATAACGCTGACGTTTTACTCAAGTCAGACCTCAATACGGCTTGATATAAATCATGCGTGCAAGCAGAAGATGCTTCTGTGACGAGCATTTAACTTCCACCCTGGCCGCTGTGATTATGTTTGCAGTTTTTTCCACGCCCCCCATTCATAATTAGCTCAGCTTTTTACAGATCAATTAATCTGCGTTTCCGGCCATTAAATTGAGAAATAAACACCAAGCAATTCAGCTCCAACCCTGAACACCATTAGGAATTAGCCGGCCTGCAGGCAAGCAGTTTAATTTTCAACCTATTCATTACATAAAGACGGGGACCAACAGCGGATGTACTACTTCGCCTGCCTGAATCGCAGCCTTGCCGGCCTGCTGGCACTGATGCTGCTCGCCGGCTGTGGCGGGGAGGGCCAGGCCCCCGATCCGGTGGTGGTCGACTACCCGCTCGCCTACATCAAACGGCCTGCCGAGGCTATCGAGCAGGAGGATGTGCGCCGACTCATCACCTTCAGCGCTGGCGCCGATCTCTATCTGCGCGAGCGCGCCTCACCCAGCGCAGCGGAGATCAGCCTCACCCACAACATCACTGGCGGGCTGGGCGACGTGCGCGATCTGCAGCCCTCCTACGATGGCGAACGGCTGCTATTCTCTTTGCGCCTGCCACAGATCGAAGGTGCGGAGGTGGCCGACCAGCCAAGCTGGAACATCTGGGAGTACAGTCGCGCCGACCACAGCCTGCGGCGCATCATCCCCTCCGACACCCTGGCCGAAGCGGGCCACGACATCGCCCCCCACTACCTGCCGGACGGGCGAATCCTGTTCAGCTCCAGCCGCCAGAAGAGCGCCAAGGCGCTGCTACTTGACGAGGGCAAGCCGCAATACCCGGCACTCAACGAGGCACGCCAGGAGCCAATCTTCGTGCTGCATCTGATGAACGCCGACGGCAGCAACATCCAGCAGATCTCCTTCAACCAGAGTCACGATCTCGACCCCACGGTACTGAGCGACGGCCGAGTCGTGTTCAGCCGCTGGCAGCGTAGCAGCGGCGATGCGATCAATCTCTATCAGATGAACCCGGACGGCACTGAGCTGCAGCTGCTCTACGGCGCCAACAGCCACGCCACCGGCACAAACGGCGCAGCGGTGCAGTTCCTGCGCCCCCGCGAGCTGCCTGACGGTGGTCTGCTGACACTGCTGAAGCCGTTCAATGGACTGAATGGCGGCGGCGACCTGGTGCGCATCGACATCGACAACTTCATCGAGCACGACCGCCCCCTTATAGGCGGCGAGGCCGCGCCGGGCACTGCCCAGCCGCCTGCTACCGTCAACCTGGTACGCACCGACAACGCCCCCTCACCGGGCGGACGCTACCGCGACGCCTTCCCGCTCTGGGACGGCACCGACCGGCTGTTGTTGAGCTGGAACCAGTGCCGACTACGCATCGGCGAGCACACCCTGCCCTGCACAGAGGAAAATCTGGCCGATCCTCAGGCAGAGGAGGCCCCTCCGCTCTACGGCCTCTACGTCTACGACCCAACCGAGGCAACTCAACAACCACTGCTCACCCCACAGGAGGGGGTGATCTATGAAGAGATGGTGGCGCTACAGGTGCGCACCCCACCGCCGATCATCTTCGACAAGGCTGCCGGGGTCGGGCTGGACGGCGAGATGGTCGATGCCGGGGTCGGCCTGCTGCAGATCCGCAGCGTCTACGATCTGGACGGCCAGGACAGTGCCGAACCCGACCTCACAACCCTGGCCGATCCGACTCAGACCAGACCGGACCAGCGCCCACTGCGCTTCCTGCGCCTCTACAAGCCGGTGGCCCTGCCCGAGCGCAATCTGCTGGTGATCCCCAACAGCGCCTTCGGCCGCAACCGCGAGCTGGGGATGCGCGAGATCCTCGGCTACGTCCCCATCGAACCCGACGGCTCGGTGAGTATCCGGGTGCCCGCTGACACCCCCTTCAGCTTCAGCCTGCTTGACCGGGCAGGGCGGCGTGTCGGCCCACGCCACGACCACTGGCTGCAGCTGCGCCCCGGCGAGAGCCTGGAGTGCCATGGCTGCCACGATCCGGCCAGCCCTGTGCCCCATGCCCGTCAGGATGCCCTGCCAGCAGCGCTCAACTCCGGCGCACTAGGCGATGGCCTGCCGTTTCCCAACAGCGACCCGGCGATCTGGGCCAATCAGGGCGAGACCATGGCCCAGGCACGGGGCCGGATCAGCTGCCAGAGCGACTGCGCCGCCATCACCCCCAGCGTCGATCTGCAATTCGAGGACCATTGGACCGACCCCGCAGTGCAGCCAAAAGACCCCGTCTTCAGCTACCGCTACACTGATCTAACCAGCCCGGCCCCGGCCAGCAAGGCCTGCCAGCAGCGCTGGTCTCGCCTCTGCCGCAGCGTGATCCACTATGAGACGCATATCCATCCGCTTTGGAGCCTGCCCCGCCAGCGGCTCGACGCTCAGGGACAGCTCATCGAAGACCAGACCTGCAGCCGCTGCCACGCCACCACCGACGACAACAGTGCACTGCAACTGCCCGCCGCCCAGCTCGACCTGAGCGACGGCCCCTCGGATGCCGAGCCGGATCACTTCAAGGCCTACCGGGAGCTGCTGTTCCCCGACAACGCCCAGGAGATCCGCGACGGGCTGCTGCAGGACCAGCAGCTAGCGGCCACCGACGAGCTCGGCAACCCTCTGTTCGAGACCGATGGTGAGGGCAACCCGATCCTCGACGAGGCAGGCCAGCCGATCCCGCTACTGGTGTCGGTAGCCGCCCCCGGCCCTTCGATGCGCGCCGGCTCCGCCCTGGGCAGCTATTTTTTTGACAGGTTCGCCGCTGGCGGCTCCCACGCCGATTATCTGAGCCCAGCCGAGCTACGACTGCTGTCGGAGTGGCTCGACATCGGCGCCCAGTACTGGAACAACCCGTTCGACATCCCGCGCGATGAGTGAGTCGATGCCCTCTCACCGCTGCAATCGCTCACTACTCTGGCTGCTGCTGTGGCTGCTCTGTCTGCCAGCAGCGGCTGAGCAGCAGTATCGCCAAGTAGAGATCAGTGCGCCGTTTATCGAACTGCAGACCGGCCCGGGACGCGCCTTCCCCGCTTTCCATGCTGTGGCGCGGGGCGAACGGGTGGAGATCCTGATGCGCCGCACCGACTGGTTCAAGCTGCGCACCCGCAAAGGAGTGGAGGGCTGGGTCCATTTGCAGCAGCTCAGTGGCAACCTGGACAGCCTGGGTGAGCCACTGCACCTGGATACGCTGCGTCTAGCCGACTTCCGTCAGCGCCGCTGGGAGGCTGGGCTGCTCGGTGGTTATCTGGAGGGTGCGGCACTGCTCAGCGGCTATGGCGGCTTCGCCTTCTCACCGAACCTGTCGGCAGAACTGTCGCTCTCCCACGCCCTCGGCGACTTCTCCAGTCAGCTGATGGCGGACATCAACCTGCTCGCCCAACCCTTTCCGGAGTGGCCAGTCTCGCCTTTCTTCACCATAGGCACCGGCCTGATCCACACCCGCCCACACAGCACCTTGGTGCAGAGCGAGGATCGCACCGATCAGACCGCCAACGTCGGTCTGGGCGCGAAGCTCTATCTAGGACGCCGCTTCATGCTGCGCGGCGAATACAAACACCGACTGGTATTCACCAGCCGTGACGACAACGAGGAGTACTCGGAATGGAAATTAGGCGTCGCTTTCTTCTTCTGATCACCGGGCTGCTCTGCTGGCAACCTGTGAGCCTGCTGGGCGCGGAGCCGATAATCGAGCCCGATCTGCCGCGCCGCGAAATCGTCGAGCCGGCCATCGACACCGAGGACTTCGAGATCGGCCTGTTCGCCGGCGCCCTCAGCATCGAGGACTTCGGCACCAACCCAGTCTATGGAGTGCGCCTCAACTACCACCTCACTGAGGACTTCTTCCTCGAGGCAGGCCTCGCCAGCTCACGGGCTAGCAAAACCAGCTACGAGCTGCTCAGCGGCGGCGCCCAACTGCTCACCAACAGCGAGCGCAACTTCACCTACTATAACCTTTCAGTGGGCTACAACCTGCTGCCTGGGGAGGTCTTCATCGGTCGTGACCGGGCCTTCAACAGCCAGCTCTATCTGATCGGCGGGGCCGGCAGCACCACCTTCGCCGGCGACGACCACTTCAGCATCAACCTCGGCCTCGGCTACCGGCTGCTGCTCAGCGACAGCTTCGCACTACATCTTGACCTGCGTGACCAGCTGTTCAGCAGCGATCTGTTGGGGGAGGAGAAGACCACCCACAACATCGAGCTGAGCGGCGGGCTGAGCATCTTCTTTTAGAGAGTTATCACCATGAAACAACCCAACAGAATCTCCCATCAGCTGATACTGCTGGCCCTGCTGCTGTTTATCAGCCCGGTGCGGGCGGCTCAACCGACCCCCGACTTCACCCTGAAGCGCCTCAGCGGCGAGAACCTGCGCCTTAGCGAACTGCGCGGCGAGGTGGTGATGATCAACTTCTGGGCCAGCTGGTGCGGCCCTTGCCGGCAGGAGATGCCACTGCTGGAGGCGCTCTATCAGCGCTACCGGCCCCTCGGTTTCACCCTGCTCGGGGTCAATGTCGAACAGGAGAGCACCAAGGCACGCAAGCTGGCGAAGGAGCTGGGAGTGAGCTTTCCGATCCTGTTCGACAGTGACAACCAGGTCAGCAAAAACTATGAGGTGGCGGCGATGCCCACCACCCTGCTAATCGATCGGGACGGCAATCAGCGCTTCATTCACCAAGGCTATCAGCCCGGTTACGAAGAGGCCTATCAGGAGCAGATCCGGCTGCTGGTGGGGGAGTAGGCGATGCGAACGATGATTCTGTCGACCCTGGCACTAGCGCTGCTGGCAGGCTGCACGGTGGAACCCTGGGTCAAACCCTACGAACGGGCCAGGCTGGCCGACCCGATTATGCAGTTCAGCCGCAACCCGGTGGCCAACAATTATATGCAGCATGTCTATCAGGCGCGCGAGGCGGCGCGCGGGGCCGAGGGCGGCCAGGGAGGCGGTTGTGGCTGTAATTGAGCGAATTCTATTTGGCACCACCCTGACGATGAGCCTGCCGCTGCTGGCGGCACAGCTACCGGAGGAGCGGGCGGATGCCATGTACCACCGCTACGACGGTGGCGGAGTGACGATCAGCGGTCCATCGATCCTGGCGCGCAAGCAGTTCGGCGAAAGCATTTCCGTCTCCGCCAACTACTATGTGGACGCCATCTCCAGCGCCTCCATCGATGTGGTGACCAGCGCTAGCCCCTACAGCGAGGAGCGTACCGAGACCAGCGCCTCGATCGACTATCTGCACGGCAACTCACTGATGAACCTCGGCTATACCAACAGCGAGGAGAGCGACTACAGCGCCGACACCTTCCACTTCAGCATCAGTCAGGAGATGTTCGGCGATCTCACCAACGTCACCCTCGGTTACAGCCGAGGCAGCGACCAGGTGCGGCGCAACGGCGACCCCGGCTTCAGCGAGGATATCACCCGCAACAGCTTCACCCTGGGGCTGAGTCAGGTGGTCTCGGCCAACACCCTGTTCGCCCTCACCTGGGAGACCATCGCCGACCAGGGCTATCTCAACAACCCCTACCGCTCGGTACGCTACCTCGACCCGGCCAACCCGCAGGGCTACAGCTACGAGCCCGAGATCTATCCCAACACCCGCACCAGCAACGCACTGGCGGCACGACTGCGCTACCATCTGCCCTACCGGGCGGCGCTCTCCGGGGAGTACCGCTTCTTTACCGACACCTGGGGCATCAACGCCCACAACGCCGAGCTGGGCTATACCCAGCCAATCCAGGACCGTTGGACCTTCGACCTCAGCTATCGCTACTACACTCAGAGCGCGGCGGATTTCTACAGCGACCTGTTTCCGCTCGCCCAAGCGCAGAACTACATGGCACGGGACAAGGAGCTGAGCAGCTTCAGCAGCCACTCGGTGGGACTGGGGGTGAGTTACAAACTGCTTCGTGACGACTGGAAGCTGGTCGACAGCGCCACTCTCAACTTCTCCTACAACTTCCTCTTCTTCGACTATCAGGACTTCCGTGACCTCAGCCAACCGGGGCCGGTGGGCGAAGAGCCGCTCTACGACTTCTCCGCCAATGTGCTGCGACTCTACCTCTCGATCTGGTATTGATATGACAAATCAGCACAGGAACGCTACCGGCTGCGCTTTCTAACACAATCCCGGGAAGGAGCTCACTCCTCCCCGAATCCCATCAGAAACTCGATGCGCTGAGTCATGCGGGCGATCTGTGGCCAGTCGTGGGAGACGATATCCTGGGAGTGGGCCAGATTGTTGCGCAACGACTCCAGATCTCTGAGGGCCTTTTTTGCCACCCGCCTCGAATCGAAGCCCATCCAGGCCAGCTGCACCTCATCCTTGATCAGGATCTGTGCCTTGTCAGAGAACTGCAGGCAATCGATCAGACGAGAGATCTGGCCGCGCCGCTGCCGCTCCTGCTGCATCTCTCTGGCCTTGTCGAGACGGCCATCGTTGAGCTGTGACTGCCACGACTCATCCGGGTAGCTCTCTTCGATGCGCTTCACCAGGTTGATCTCGATGATGGTGATCATGCCGAACAGCCACATGCGCACGATCGGTTTCTGGATATGCTCACGGATGATGATGCCCGAGGTACCGCCGATGATATTTACGAAACAGGAGGCGTGGCGGGTCAGCACATAGATCACGTCCGAGAGTGGCGCATCACCCCGCACCAGCTGTCCCCGCGAAAAACTGCGGCGGTAGTCACCGCAGTAACCACGCTGCAGGTCATCCCGCAGGATATACCCCTCTACCACCCCATCTTCGCGCAGGCCGGCGACCGACCATCCCTTCGAAAGCATGATCTCGTGGGCCTTGATCGCCGAGGTATCGCTGTCGAAAGAACCGAGCGGCTCGGCAATGTCACTGGCGCTGAAAGACTCGGTGAAGAGGCGAAGCGCCCGCCACTGGTCAAAACTAGCATTCTGAGTGTGACGCGCAAACATCTCAGACTCATGGCGAGACGCCTCCTTCTCCGCGCCAAGCCGTTCCCGGCAACGGTTCCATACCTTGTGGGCGCGTTTCAACAGGGTCTCATTACTCTCCTGCAGAACTCGCAGCAGCGCCTCCATCTCAGCCAGATAGACCCGGGCAAAACGCGGGTCATGCCGACAAATATCGCGGCAGTTGTCGATCAGGTCGGCCAGTTTGACTGTCTTCGCCGACACCGAGGCACGCGCGATATGTTCCCGATCTAGAGCCTTGCGCAGCGCCCGGTTGCCGTCACCGGGGCGGCTCACATCGGTCAGCTCATCCACCAGTTGCGCCACCCCGGCACCAAACTCACGTTCGATATCACGATGCGTGGCGGGTGTATCCTCCACCGTATCGTGCAACCAGGCGGCCGCGATCATCTGCGGATCATCGCTGACCTCTTCCACCAATTCAGCAACCCGTTTCAGGTGCTCGTCATAGGGCTGGTTGGAATATTTGCGGCGTTGATCGATGCGCGCATGGGCCTGAGTGGCATAGGCTCGGGCCTTTTCGACAAAGTCATTCATTAGGGAGCCTCTGATCAAGTCATAAACTCGTATCTTGCGCCTAGAGTATCCAACTTCTGCGTGGCAAATCTCGGCAACGGCTCCATGCGTTGCTCTACCTCCTGCATCCATGCAGTCGTTCGCAAGAGCCAGCTATCCCCGACAGGGATGTAGGGGAGGCGCGTGAGCAGGGAGCGGTAGCTTTACGGGCGATTTGCGCCTTGAATCTGAAAATTCTGAATCACAATCCACTTCGTCCAGACTTAATCAGAGGCTCTCTTAGTCAAACATAACCGGGCACTTCCACATAGCTGGCGATCACCCTATCCAGCAGCTCCGGCTCCACCGGTTTGTTGAGAAAATCATCCATGCCCACCTCGCTACATTGCTGCAGCACATCTTCCGGAGCATTGGCGGTCAGCGCCAAAATCGGCAGATGCTCGGTCTCTGACTCCAGCTGCCGATAACGACGCGTCAATTCAAAACCGTCCATGCGCGGCATGCGCAGATCGACAAACGCCAGATGAAACTGCTCAGCCTGCAACAGCTCAAGCGCCTCCTGGCCGTCCCGAGCGATACAGACCCTGTGTCCTTTTTGCTGCAACAGGGTAAAGAGCACCTTGGCAGCGATGGCATTGTCCTCCGCTAGCAGGATCCGGATGCCACTCTCAGCCGCCCTCGCTCCAGCGAACGGCAGTGCCGCTGCCTGCTGCTGACGATCCGCATTGCCCCGCAACAACTCAAGCGCCACTTTGGCTAACTGGCCGGAGAGAAACGGCTTGAGCATGCTCTGTGAGATGCGCGACGGCAACTCGAGCAGGCGTCCACGATAGCCGACGTGGACGATCGGCACACTATCACCGCAGAGTCGGTCGATTGCCTCGATGCTGCCCGGCAGGTCGATGCCTTCCAGCGAATCTGCCAACAGGACCAGGTCCCAATCCTGCTCTGCAAGCTCGCTGATCTCAGCCACGCTTGCCACCCCCCGCCCTTGCATCCCCAGCTCCTGTACCGCTGCCAGGTGGGCCTGCCGCGCAGCGGTGTTGGCCTCAATCAGCAGCAGCTTGCGCCCTGCCAGCAGCGGTGATGCCACCCCCATGCGACCGCTCTGCGGAGGCAGCAGCGGCAACCTGACGGAGAAGCAGCTGCCTTGGCCCAGCTCACTGCTGACATCGATATGCCCCCCCATCAGACGACTCAGATCCCTGACGATGGTGGTTCCAAGACCGGTGCCACCAAACCGGCGACTGCTGGAGGGGTCAGCCTGCCAGAACATCCCGAATACCTGCTGCAGCTGTTGCTGATCCATGCCGATACCGCTGTCCTGCACCTCAATCAGTATATGAGGCTGCGCCACCCGTTCATCCCCCAGCCTGCGTCGCAGCCGCAAGATCACCTCACCGCGATCAGTAAATTTGATCGCGTTGCCGAGCAGATTGAAGAGGATCTGTGACAGTCGCAGCCCATCCCCCTGCAGCTCCCGTGGAATCGCTGGATCGACCTCGCAGACCAGCTCGATCTGTTTCTCCTGGGCCGCCACCGAAATGGTTGAGAGCACATCCCCCACCAACTCGCGTAGATCGATGGGCGCCGCCTCCAGCTCCAGCTTGTTGGCGTCGATCTTGGAAAAATCGAGGATATCGCCAATCAACGCCCGCAGCAGCTGCGCCGAGGCATTGATCGAATGCAGATACTCCTTCTGCTCACTGTTCAGCGGAGTCGACTCCATCAGCCGCGCCATACCAATCACACCGATCAGTGGCGTACGCAGTTCGTGGGTCATGGCAGCCAGGAAATTGCCCCGTGCCCGGTTAGCCTGTTCCGCCTCTTGTCGCGCCTGATGCAGCTTGCGCAGCAGCGAATACTGGTAGAGCGGCAGCAGCACCAACAGCAGCAGAAAAAAGAAGGCCTCAAAGGTGTACTGTCGCCACTCGCCCAATGCAATCAGCACCACCACATAGGCCAGAGTGCTGAGTAACGAGGCGGCCTTCAGCAGCGCTTTGCCGTAGCGAGTGCCGTAGGAGACAAAGATCCAGATATAGAGCAGATAGAAGGGGCTGATCGCCTCTTGGGTGAGAAAGATCGCCAAACTGGCCGCACTGATGTCGGTCAGCAGGGCCAGGTAACGGCGGCGACGCGACACCGGATGATAGTAGACACTGACCAGCAGCAGCAAAAAGACAAACAGAAAACTGCCGAACAGCACCCCATATTGCAGCAGATCCACCTCATAATAACCGGTGGTAGCGCCAAGTCCGATATAGCCGGCGCTGAATACCCAGATAATCAGGCGCACCCAGGCGGATTGATACTCCGAGTGCTTGAATAACTCTTTGGCAAATACGGCTGGCGACATCGACTCAAAATCCCTGTTGTGTTGCAGCTAGTCGTCGAGGCCCAACGAAAACTAGCATATATTGGCCTGACTGTCCGGACTCCCTGAAGTCTACATCAGGACCACTTCATCTATCCCAATAACTCATTGTATTATTACCAAGAGCACGAAGGGCTTGAAGGTGATAACAGATTGTTTCTAATGTGGATTTCTTAATCTCTTTTCTTCGTGCCCTTCATGTTCCTTGCGGTTAAAATTAGCCTGAATTTAATTGCATTCTTAATTGAATAAGACAGCCTTGATATCAGCATCTGGAAGCGGCCGCAATAGGAAGAAAAGAGACAGAATTTCGCTTCGGGCAGCTGTCGATTGCGAATTCTGCAACAATCACTATCATTCTGGTGCAATCGACACTGAACCGAGCCTCGCCTCCGATCCGCTAGATTCCGGACCGCCAGGCCCCACTTGGAGTCTCAGCGATGTATGTAAAAAAACCTTTCGAACACAGCCCACAAGACAACGCAGCGGCAGATGACAGACGCGCTATCAAACGCCGTCATCTGATCTACTATCTGCGGGTCTGGGACAGTGACAGCAACGCTCTGCTGGGCCATGTGGTCGATATCACCACTGAAGGGATGATGCTGGTGGGCGAGCATTCGATCCCCGACGGCCGCAGCTTCGATCTCGAGATCCGCCTGCCAGACAGGGGCGGCAGCGGCCAACTCAAGAGCATCCATTTCAAGGCCGTAACCCGCTGGAGCCACAATGACGTCAACCGCTCCTTCTACGACACCGGCTTCTACTTTGAGGAGCCGCCGGGGGAATCTATCGAGCGGGTGCGCGCACTGATCGCCGAATACGCCTTCCACGACTGATCTGCAACTGCCGATGCAGCCTGAACTGAGCCTCGATGAGCGGGTCGAGCTGACCCGTGTTATCTTCCGCATCCTCAAACGTTGGCAGATTCCGGAAGCGCTGATGGGACCTCTGCTTGGCCTCGGTGAGGGGCTGCAGCGACGCCAGCTCAACCGCTACCGACTTGGCAACCCGCTGCCACAGGAGGCGGAGATTCAGCAGCGCCTGCTGTTGCTGATCCAGATCGATAAGGCGCTCTCCAGCCTGTTTCCCCACAGCGCACTCTCAGCCAACCTCTGGGTCACCACCCCGCAACAGCGCTGCGGTAACATCACTCCGCTGGAAGAGATGGTCGCCGGTGGCATGCCCGCGATCCGGACAGTGTTGCTACGCCTGGACAACCGCCTCGACTGGTAACTCCGCCCCACATCCCTCGGGCTGAGCACGCTCGGCAAGTGCGATTACTTTAGAATGTGTCAATATTCTGCGGTTTTTTTGGGATGCGCCGCTCAACCACAGCCAGAGGATTGCCCACCCATGCCACTTGCCCAGCCTTAAAAAAGAATCTGATCGCCGCCGTGGTCTTTTTGGTCGTTGGTCTGTTGCTAGCCAATCTGGTACCCACCATCGAGATCGCATGGGTCAGCACGATCCTGCTGTTGGCCATCTACCTGTTTGCCTTCGAGGTAGTGGGGGTCGACGTAGCGGCAGTAACCGCGATGGTGCTGCTGGGATTGACCAGCCTGTTGGCGCCGCTGATAGGGCTGCAGCAGGGGCTAGTGCCGACCACCGATCTGTTCAACGGCTTCTCTTCCAACGCGGTGATCTCGATCATCGGCGCCGGCCTCGACAAGACTGGCATCATGAGCCAGGTCGCCGCCTTTATCCTGCGTATCAGCGGCTCAACCGAAGGACGCATCATTCCGCTGCTCTCCAGCACCGTCGGCTTCATCTCCTCGTTCATGCAGAACGTCGGCGCCGCCGCTCTGTTTCTGCCGGTGGTAAGCCGCATCTCCGCCCGCATCGGTCTGCCCTTGTCACGCCTGCTGATGCCGATGGGCTTCTGCGCGATCCTCGGCGGCACCATCACCATGGTCAGCTCCAGCCCGCTGATCCTGCTCAACGACCTGATCCATACCTCCAACCAATCGCTGCAGGCTGGCCAGCAGATGGAGACCTTCTCACTGTTTGCCGTCACTCCGATCGGCCTCGCCCTGGTCATCACCGGTATCGTTTACTTCATCCTGGCGGGCAAGTTTGTGCTGCCAGCCAACAAAGCCGAACACACTGAGGGCCACGACACTGCCAGTTACTTCAGCGAGACCTACGGCCTGCAGGCCTCCGAGGTGTATGAGGTGGTAGTGCCGGCAGAAAGTCCACTAGTGGGGGTCAGTGTCGACGAGTTGGAGCAGCGCTGGAAGGTGCGCATCATCGCTGTAGAGAAGGGCGACGGCCTGCGTCTTGGCGCTGACAGCATCGATCGCGGTCTCGGTATCGAGGCGGGCACTGTACTCGGCCTGCTTGGCACAGAAGAATACTTCACAGTCTTTTCCGAGGAGAGCAGTATCAATCGGCGTAACGACCTGGAGACCTTCGCCAACTCCCTCGCCACCGCCAAAGCGGGTATCGCCGAGGTGGTCATCCCGCCCAGCTCCAACCTGGTCGGCAAGACCGCTCGCGATGTCTGGATGCGCAAGACCTTCGGCCTCAGCCTGCTGGCGATCCACCGCGGTGAGGAGATCATCTCCTGTCGCACCGGCGGCGTACGCCAGACCCCATTCCGTCCTGGCGACACCCTGGTGGTGCATACCGCCTGGACCGATCTCCCCATCTGGAGCAGGATCGCAACTTTGTGGTAGTAACCACCGAATACCCCCACGAGGAGCTACGCCCGCACAAGGTACCGTTTGCCCTGACCTTCTTCATCACCCTGGCGATGGTGCTGTTCACCGATCTGCGCCTCTCGGTGGCGCTGCTGACCGGCGCCGTGGGGATGATCCTGACCCAGGTATTGAATATCGACGAGGCCTATGAGGCGGTGAGCTGGAAGACGGTGTTCCTGCTCGCCTCGCTGATCCCGCTCGGAATGGCGGTGGAAAGCAGTGGCACTGCCGCCTGGATCGCAGACCAGACCCTGGCAGTACTGGGCGATATGCCGATCTGGGTGATCCAGGCCGCAATCGCGGTGCTCGCCACCTTCTTCACCCTGGTGATGTCCAACGCCGGCGCCACCGTGCTGCTGGTGCCACTGGCGGTCAACATCGCTATCGGCGCCGGTGCCAACCCCGCGGTGTTTGCCCTGACCGTGGCGATCGCCACCTCTAACTCTTTCCTCATCCCGACCCACCAGGTCAACGCCCTGATCATGGGCCCGGGCGGCTACCGGGTGCCCGACTTTATGAAAGCCGGCGGCATCATGACGGTGCTGTTCCTGGTGGTCTCGCTGGTGATGCTGAACCTAGTGTTCTGAACCGACCGCCCCTCCATCCGGAGGAGCGATCTCACCACAGACCGCGGATGGCGGCGATGCCCTGAGCGCCATGCTCACGGGCAGTGGAGAGCTGTTCCATCCCCATGCCACCAAGGGCGTAGACTGGGATATTCACCTGCTCCAGCAGGGTCCGAAACTGCGCCCAGCCGAGCGGCCTCGCCTCGGGATGAGTGGCGGTGGGCAGCACCGACGAGAGCAGTGCATAGTCGAGGCCCAGTCGCTCAGCCTGCTTCAGCTCCTGCAGATCATGACAGGAAGCGCCCAGCAGTCCGGCCGCTTGCGGCCGCGCTGTCAATTCAAACAGCTGATGACGGTTCAGGTGGACACCATCGGCAACGCCGAACCAATCGAGGCTGCGCTGCGGCCGGTTGATCAGCAGGCGCGCACCATGTGCCTGGGATAGCGCCAACGCCTCCCCGAGAAGGCTCCGGTATGCCACATCCGACAAGCCATGGGCACGCAGTTGGAGCAGGCGACAATCTCGTTTCAGAGCACGCTCAAGACGCGCACAAAACGCCTCCGGGTTAGTGGGATCCTCGCCGGTAATCAGATAACGCGAGGGGAGCTGCAGTGCGCTGATGATGGGGCGGTCGGCGGCGGGAAATAGCGCCGGCTCCATCGCCTCGGGCAGCACCCAGTTGAGAGGCTGCCCCTCCATGCCCCGCGGCTCTCCTTGATAGCTGAAGACCCGATAGACATCGAGCAGCACTGAGCACTCTGCATAGTGGTGAGTGACGCGGATCAGCGGTTCGAAGCGGCTGATCCGGATGCCCAGCTCCTCATACAGCTCGCGCCGCAGGGCCGCCTCCACCGACTCGCCGGGTTCCAGCTTGCCGCCGGGGAACTCCCACAGACCGCCCTGATGCAGATGCTCGTGGCGTTTGCTGATCAGGACGCGGCCAGCGCTATCGATAATCGCGGCTGCGGCAACGTGGATTAAGGTCAATTTTGAATGCTTAATTTTGAATTATGAATTCAACACTCACAATTCATAATCCCGTCAGGTGCGGTATTCGGCGTTGATTTTGACATAGTCGTAGGAGAGGTCACAGGTGAGTACGCGGCTCTCCACCGCGCCTCGGCCCAGGCGCACCGCGATGGTGATCTCCTGCTGGTCCATTACCCGTTGTCCCGCCTCTTCCGTGTAGTCGCTGGCACGCTCGCCATCACGGACGATGCAAACGTCATCAAGCCAGATCTCGATCCGTTCGATATCCAGATCCTGCAGACCGGCGCGGCCCACCGCAGCCAGAATGCGCCCCCAGTTGGGGTCACTGGCGAACAGCGCGGTCTTCACCAACGGCGAGTGGGCGATAGTGTAGGCGACCTGCCGTGCCTCCGCCTCGTCTGCCGCGTCGCTGACCAGGATCTCGACCAGCTTGGTGGCGCCCTCGGCGTCCCGCACCAGTTCCCTGGCAAGTTCCATGCAGACCTCGCTCACTACCTCGCACAGACTGTTGAACGCAGGGGAGTCGGCATCGGTTACCCCTGCGTGAGGCGAGACGCCACTGGCCAGCAGCATGCAGGCATCGTTGGTGGAGGTGTCACCATCCACACTGATGCTGTTGAAGGAGGGGTGCACGGCCTGCTCGAGGCACTGCTGCAGCAGAGCCGGCTGCACCGCCAGATCGGTCGCCAGATAGGCAAGCATGGTGGCCATATCGGGGCGGATCATACCGGCCCCCTTGGCGATGCCGGTGACAGTGATGGTCTCACCGTCGAGCTGGAACTGACGACTGATCAGCTTGGGACGGGTGTCGGTGGTCATGATCGCCCGCGAGGCCCGCTGCCAACCATTCTCATCCAGATCGGCCTGGGCCTTGGGGATCGCGGCTTCGAAACAGGCCATCGGCAGGTTTTCACCGATCACGCCCGTGGAGAACGGCAGCGTCTGGCTCGCCTCACAGCCGGTCGCCTGCGCCACCAGCGCGCAGCTACGCAGGGCATCGGTCATGCCTTGCACACCGGTCCCGGCATTGGCGTTGCCGGAGTTGACCAGCAGATAGCGCGGTGCGCCCGCCTGCAGATGGCGCTTGGCCAGCTGCACCGGGGCGGCGCAGAAGGCGTTGCGGGTGAAGACCCCGGCACAACTGCCGCCTTCTGCCAGTTCGATCAGCAGCAGGTCATCCCGCTCCGCATATTTAATGCCGGCGGCGGCGATACCGAGACGCACGCCGGGTACCGGAAAAGCCGTCTGGCCGTTCAACTGATCTGACCGTGACAGTGCTTGTATTTTTTACCTGAACCACAGGGACAGGGTTCGTTGCGCCCCACCTTGCGGCCTTCACGCACGAACGGCTGGTGCTCTTCGGCCGCCGCCTCCGAATCTTTGGCGGGGGGCGCCTCCGCTTCATCGGGGAGCCCATGAAACTCTTCGTGCTTGAATTCAAACTCGTCAGTCTGCTGCTCCTGCAGCATCATCTCTTCTGGCATCTGCACCTGCACCTTCGACAGGATGCCGATCACCTCGCGATTGATCTCATCCAGCATGCGGGAGAACATCTCGAATGCCTCACGCTTGTACTCCTGCTTGGGATTTTTCTGCGCATAGCCGCGCAGATGAATGCCTTGGCGCAGGTAGTCCATCGACGCCAAGTGCTCTTTCCAAAAAGAGTCAAGGGTCTGCAGCATGATGCCCTTTTCGAAGTTACGCATGTTGGCCTCACCCACCAGTTGCTCTTTCTCCTGGTAGGCCTGTTCAAGGGTCTCGAGGATGCGCTGGTGCAATGTCTCCTCATGCAGGTCATGATCCTCATCGAGCCAGGCTTGGATCGGCCATTCGCCACCAAACTCTTCCGCCAACGCCTCGCTCAGACCCGGCACATCCCACTGCTCCTCAATGCTCTCGGGAGGCACATAAGCGTGGAAGATATCGTCAACCACGCTGGCACGCAGGGCATTGATGTTATCCGAGACATCGTCAGTCTCCATCAGTTCGGCGCGCCACTTGTAGACCACCTTGCGCTGGTCGTTGGCCACATCGTCATACTCGAGCAGCTGTTTGCGGATGTCGAAATTGCGCCCTTCCACCTTGCGTTGAGCGTTTTCGATCGCCTTGGAGACCCAGGGGTGTTCGATCGCCTCGCCCTTCTCCATGCCCAATTTCTTCATCATGCTGCCGACCTTGTCGGAGGCGAAGATGCGCATCAGGCTGTCGTCCAGGGAGAGGTAGAAACGGCTCGAGCCGGCATCACCCTGGCGACCTGAACGGCCACGCAGCTGGTTGTCGATGCGCCGCGACTCGTGACGCTCAGTACCGACCACATGCAGGCCGCCAGCCTCCAGCACCTGCTGGTGGCGCTGTCGCCAGGCCTCAGTATATTTTTCCACTTCCGCGGGGTTCGCCGGATTCCCCAGTTCAGTCAGTTCCACCTCCAGGTTGCCGCCGAGCACAATGTCAGTACCGCGACCAGCCATATTGGTAGCGATGGTGACTGCACCGGGACGCCCCGCTTGGGCGACGATAGCCGCCTCCTGCTCATGGTGTTTGGCATTGAGCACCTTATGCTCCACCCCCGCCTCGTTCAGCAGCCCGGAGACCAGCTCCGAGGTCTCAATGGAGGCGGTACCGACCAGCACCGGCTGACCGCGTTGAACACAATCCTGCACGTCTTCCAAGATTGCCTGATACTTCTCCTCCTGGGTGAGATAGACTAGATCCCCCATGTCGTTGCGAGCCATCGGCTCGTTGGTGGGGATCACCACCACTTCCAGACCATAGATCTGCTGAAACTCGAAGGCCTCGGTGTCGGCGGTGCCGGTCATGCCTGCGAGCTTCTCGTAGAGGCGGAAGTAGTTCTGAAAGGTGATCGAGGCGAGGGTCTGGTTTTCGTTCTGGATCTCCACACCTTCCTTTGCCTCTACCGCCTGGTGCAGGCCGTCGGACCAGCGCCTGCCCTCCATGGTGCGGCCAGTGAACTCATCGACGATCACCACCTGGCCATTCTTGACAATGTATTCAACGTTGCGCTGGAACAGCACATGCGCCCGCAGCGCCGCCATCACATGGTGCATCAGGATGATGTTGTTGGAATCGTAAAGGCTCGCCCCCTCCTCCAGCAGGCCGGCCTCAGTCAGCATCTCCTCAACATGTTGATGGCCTTCCTCGCTGAGGAAGGTCTGGCGCGCCTTCTCGTCTACCGAGTAGTCGCCGGGACCGAAGTCGGGCTGGCCCTCCTCGTCGGTAATCGGCTCCTGCCGGACCAAGCGAGGGATGATCTCATTGATCGACTTGTAGAGTTCCGAGGTATCGTCGGTAGGACCAGAAATGATCAGCGGGGTACGCGCCTCGTCGATCAGAATCGAGTCGACCTCGTCAACAATCGCAAAGTAGGGCTTGCGCTGCACCCGCTGATCGGCAGAGAAGGCCATATTATCGCGCAGATAGTCGAAGCCATATTCATTATTGGTGCCGTAGGTGACGTCAGCGGCGTAGGCCTCGCGACGCGTCACTGGGCGCAGATGCAGATAGCCGCCGGCTGAGCCGTCATAATCGGGATCGAACAGGAAGGAGGCACTGTCGGGTCCCATCCCGCCAGAGGAGTTAATGACGCCGACGCTCAGCCCCATGAAGTGGTAGAGCTTGCCCATCCAACTGGCATCGCGGCGCGCCAGGTAGTCGTTCACGGTGACCACGTGCACACCCTTGCCAGGCAGCGCGTTGAGATAGACCGCTAGGGTCGCCACCAGGGTCTTGCCCTCGCCGGTGCGCATCTCGGCGATCTTGCCCTGGTGCAACACCATGCCGCCGATCATCTGCACGTCGAAGTGGCGCATCTGCATCGCGCGCCGCCCGCCCTCACGCACTGCGGCAAAGGTCTCTGGCAGCAGCGCATCAAGGCTCTCACCCGCCTCCAAACGCTGGCGGAACTCGGCCGTCTTACCCCTCAGCTGATCATCGGAGAGAACCTCGAACTCCGGCTCTTTTGCACTGATCTGAGCGACCGATTTGGACATGCGTTTAATCAGGCGATCGTTGCGACTGCCGAAGATCTTCTTGAAGATTTTACTGACCATCTGTTAAGGGACCCGTTAGAAAAACGAAATCAGACGATCATACCCTAACAGCAGGGTTTGCTGAAGGCGGAGGCATGCGGGAAGAGCAATAAGAGTGTTAGATCCTAGACGCGGATCAGGCCTTGTCCTGCTCCCGCTTCTTACGAATATAGCGGGTTGGATCCACCACCTTGCCATGGCGCAAAACTTCAAAATGAACATGTGGTCCGGTCGAGCGGCCACTGGATCCCATCTTGCCGATGGCTTGGCCCTGCTTCACACGGTCGCCCACGGCCACCAGGATCTCCTCATTGTGGCCATAGCGAGTGACATAACCTTTGCCGTGGTTGATCTCAACCAACAAGCCGTAGCCATGATGTTGTTCTGCTTTGGTCACTACGCCAGCAGCGACCGCAATCACATTTGAACCCTTTTTGCCGGCGAAATCCATTCCCTTGTGCATGGCCCGCTTGCCGGTAAAGGGGTCGTTGCGCATCCCATAGTAGGAGGAGATCCAGCCCTTGCTGATCGGACGTCCGGTCGGATGCAGCGCCTGCTCAAGATTCGAGTTCAGGATCAGGTCCTCGAGCAGCACCAACTGCTGCTGACGACTTTCGATCTTTGATTCGAGCTGTGCCAGCTCCTGCAACAGCCCGGGGATTGCCTGCTGGGCAGTCTCATTTTCACCGCCCTGGGGGCCGCCCATCGCCGGTTTGGCGGTAAAATCAAACTCACCGCGGTCAAGCTTGCCGACCTCGACCAGCCGCTGCCCCAATGCATCTAGCCGCAACAGCTGCGCCTGCAGACGCCCCACCCGCAACGCCAGAGCATCCACCTGCTCACCGGTTTTGGCGCGGGCATCCTGCAGCATGCGCCGTTCGGCATCAAAGGTCGCTTTGAGGGAACGCACCAACTGATGCTCAGGAAACTCCGCGTCAGCCAGGCCCAGCTGATAGCCGACGGAGAGCACCGCCCCACCAAAAACGATCAGAGTTCCAAGCCCCACGACAAAGCTGAACAGTCGGAATTTGCGCCCCAGAGGCGCCCCCAGTCCCCTTATAAAGACAATCTTCATAGCTCGATCTATCCCGCTTAGATGCAATTCAACCCATGTAGCGTCCAGCTGACCCGCAGATTGAGAATTTTACCACCTAAGTTATCCTGAAGTTATATGGTGGTTCTGATGGATTAATTCTCCTATGATCTTGGCATGCAACGCAAGATCAGAGCAGTAGAAGAAATCATCGGAACACGCAGCGCTTTTGCAACCCTGTCAAAGCAGCTCGAAATCCAGAAGTCGCTGCTCCGACGTGTATCCAGCTATCTGCCACCGCCCCTCGATCAGCACTGCCTCGGCGCCATCCCCGGGAAAGGCACTCTGACCCTCCTGACCGACTCTCCAGTCTGGAGCAGCCGCCTGCGGTTTCTCACTGATGCACTTCTACGGAGACTCCGCAACGATGGAGTCGCGTTCGGACGCATCATCGTGAAGGTGGTCAGCACTCAGAGTCCGGACGCTGTGGCACAGCACCCACCCCGCCGAGCCAGGCTTTCACACGTGAGCGCGGAGTTGCTTCGCGATACCGCGGAGCACACCAGCGATGAGAAGCTGAAGCAGGCGCTACTGCGCCTCAGTAGCCACGCAGACTAGCCTGGGCGTCAGCCAAATCGCACCGTCAGGAGACAGGAACCGGTTTCATGTAGGAGATCGGCGCATTGTCGGTCGCTTTGAAGGTCACTTCTTCCCAGGCATCACGCTGTTTCAGCAGCGTACGCAGCAGCTCATTGTTGAGCGCATGCCCCGACTTATAGCCGTTGAAGGCGCCAATCAAACTGTGACCAAGGAGATAGAGATCGCCGATCGCATCGAGAATCTTGTGTTTGACAAACTCATCCTCGTAGCGCAATCCATCCTCGTTGAGTACCCGATAATCATCGACCACAATCGCGTTATCCATGCTGCCGCCGAGAGCCAACTCCCGCTGGCGCAACATCTCAATATCGCGAAGGAAGCCAAAAGTACGGGCCCTGCTGACCTCTTTTACGAACGAGGTCGAAGAGAAATCGAGGCTGGCATACTGAGTTCGTTCATGGAATGCCGGATGATCAAAGTCAATGGCGAAGCTGACCTTGAAACCATCGAACGGCTCGAAGCTGGCGCGTTTATCGCCCTCTTCCACCACCACCTTGCGCTTGATCCGGATAAACCGTTTGGCTGTGTTCTGGTCTTCCACACCAGCTGACTGCAGCAGGAACACAAAAGGGCCTGCGCTGCCGTCCATAATCGGGACCTCAGGAGCGCTGACATCCACATAGGCATTGTCAATACCAAGACCTGCAAAGGCTGAAAGCAGATGTTCCACGGTCGAGATTCGCACATCATTCTGCACCAGTGTGGTGGAGAGGCGGGTATCGCCAACATTCTCCGGGCAGGCGCGAATCTCCACCGCCGGATCGAGGTCAACCCGACGAAACACTATGCCCGTATTAGGGGCCGCCGGCCGCAAGGTCAGATAGATCTTGTTACCGGTATGCAGGCCAACACCTGTAGCGCGGATGACGTTTTTGAGCGTACGTTGCCGAATCATTTCCTATCCGTCCCCCCAATTTAAAGCGGGGCCCCTGTGTATGAAGGCGGCAATACTAGCACATGTAAAAAAAACCGACAAAACCCTTTGCCGACAAAGCCCTCCTCCGATTCTGCCGAAAAACAGCTGCCTGCAGCCAATTGCGCACTGGACAGCCCCCTTGCCTCCATAACCACCTCCGCTACCGATCAGGCCCGGCAGATCTCAGTCCGCCTGTTTGCGCAGAAAGGCCGGCACATCAAGGTAGGAGAAATCGTCCGGAGGGGTAGCAGGCTCTACTCCCCCTTTCGCCTGTGTTTTATTGCGCACGATCGCCGGCTTATCCAAAGCAGCGTAGTCTCTCTCATGATCACCGAACCCCACATCTGCATCAACCAGGGTCACCGGCGGCGCTGCCTTCGGCTCCTCCTGGCGCTTACTGGGAAGTTCTGCGATCTGTGCGATCTCACCCAGGCCAGTCGCCACTACGGTCACCCGCATTTCATCCTGCATCTCTGGATCAATCACGGTACCAACCACAACCGTTGCGTCATCATCCGCAAACTCACGCACGGTACTGCCCACCTCATCGAACTCACCGATGGCAAGATTTAGACCGGCGGTGATATTGACCAGAATGCCCTTCGCCCCCGAGAGGTTGATATCCTCCAGCAGCGGGCTGCGAATAGCACGCTCGGCCGCCTCACGGGCGCGGTTTTCACCGGTCGCCTCACCCGAGCCCATCATCGCCGATCCCATCTCCGACATCACTGTCTTAACGTCGGCGAAGTCGACGTTGATCAGGCCAGGACGAGTGATCAGCTCGGCAATACCCTGCACCGCATTCAGCAACACATCGTTGGCTGCCTTAAAAGCATTCAGCAGACTCATGTCCTTGCCGAGCACCGCTAGCAGCTTTTCGTTGGGGATGGTGATCAACGAGTCGACGCACTTGGCCAACTCCTCAATTCCCGCCTCGGCCACCTTCATGCGACGACCGCCCTCAAAAGCGAAGGGCTTGGTAACCACCGCCACCGTCAGCACCCCCATCTCCTTGGCGATCTCCGCGACCACCGGCGCCGCCCCGGTACCAGTACCACCACCCATCCCAGCGGTGATGAAGATCATATCGGCCCCCTCCAGTACCTCAACGATACGGTCCCGATCATCCTGTGCCGCCTGCCGGCCAATCTCGGGATTCGCTCCTGCACCTAGTCCTTTGGTGATATCTGAACCGAGCTGCAACAGCGTACGCACCTCGCTGCTGCGCAGCGCCTGCGCATCGGTATTGGCGCAGATGAAATCCACGCCCTCGATCTCACCATTCACCATATGATTGACCGCGTTGCCGCCGCCGCCACCCACGCCGATAACCTTGATTACCGCGTTTGTACTATGTGTATCCAAGAGCTCAAACATTGCCTACCTCCTAGGTTCCTACCTCAGCCGCGCCCTTAATCTCTCATTCAGAAATTGTCTTGAAACCAATTTTTCATGCTCTGCCAGGCCCCCCGTAAGCCACCTGTGCCCATCGGTTCCGATGTGCCGCCATACTGATTGTGCCGACCAAACTGCAACAACCCCACACCGGTCGAATAGATCGGATTGCGTACCACATCTGCCAACCCCGACACTGTCTGCGGGACTCCGAGCCGAACGGGCATATGGAAGACCTCCTCCGCCAGCTCGATCGCCCCCTCCATCTTTGCACTGCCTCCGGTCATCACCACGCCGCCGGCGATGACATCTTCATAGCCACTGCGCCGCAGCTCTGCCTGGACCAGCATCATCAACTCCTCGTACCGCGGCTCCACCACCTCGGCCAGGGTCTGCCGCGACAACCTGCGCGGCGGCCTGTCACCGATCGAAGGCACCTCTATAGTCTCGTCGCTAGTCGCCAGCTGGGTCAGCGCACAGGCATATTTGATCTTGATATCTTCAGCATGCTGAGTCGGGGTACGCAGTGCTACCGCAATGTCGTTGGTAACCTGATCACCAGCAATCGGGATCACCGCAGTGTGGCGAATCGAACCACCGGTAAAGACCGCAATATCGGTCGTGCCGCCACCGATATCGACTAGGCAGACGCCGAGTTCCTTCTCATCCTCACTCAACACCGCATAGCTGGAGGCGAGCTGCTCCAGGATCAGGTCATCCACCTCCAGACCGCAGCGTCGCACACACTTGATGATGTTCTGCGCCGCGCTCACCGCGCCGGTAACCATGTGCACGCGCGCTTCCAGGCGCACCCCAGACATGCCAATCGGATCACGAATCCCTTCCTGCTCATCGATGATGAACTCCTGCGGCAGGATGTGCAGGATGCGCTGATCAGCGGGGATCGCCACCGCGCGGGCCGCATCGACCACCCGCTCCACATCACTCTGCGTCACCTCTTTGTCACGGATTGCGACGATGCCGTAGGAGTTGAGACTGCGGATGTGGCTGCCCGCCACCCCGGCGTAGACCGAGTGAATCTCACAGCCAGCCATCAGCTCCGCCTCCTCCATGGCACGCTGGATCGACTGCACCGTTGACTCGATATTGACCACCACACCTTTCTTCAATCCCCGCGAGGGGTGCGAGCCGATACCGATGATCTCGATCTCGCCATCAGGCCTGAGATCGCCGACAACCGCCATCACCTTGGAGGTGCCGATATCGAGTCCGATGATCAGGTTCTTTTCAATCTTCTTTGTCATTCAGACATCCACTCCCCGGTTTGGGCGAAACAACATCTGTGGATAGTTCGCGCTTTCCGAGTGATCCATTTGAGTCTCCCAGGTCACACTGAATCCATTGGTGTATCGGAGATCGATCCGTAGCAGTTTCTGTTTCCGGCTGGCGCGCAATTCCGGATAGAGAGGCACAAAACGCGCCAATTGCTGCGCAGCATCTCCGCGCCCAAGCACCAGCGCCAGCCCCTCATCGGTATAGAGGGTCCAGGCGTTACGCTGATCAGCAACAATGCGCTTCAGCTTCATCTCTACCGTCTCCAGCAGCGCCCGAATCCGGCGATAATTCCGGTGAATCAAGGCCACATTCGCATCCGGCCCCTCCCAGCTGACCAGCCCGGGAATCTTCGGCAGGCTGCGCGGGCGAAAGATCTCACCACGTTGGTTCACCAGGGCGTCTTTACCCCATCTGGCCAGAGGCTCATGTTCCACCACTGACACCTCAATCCGATCGGGCCAGAGCCGCTTCACACTCACCCGATCGACCCAAGGCAGTCCCTCGACCGCACTACGCACGGCCTGCAGATCGACGCTGAAAAAGCCGCCCCGGATCGACTCGTGCACGGTCTTTTCCAGCAACCCACGATCCAGATACCTAACCTCACCATCGATCCCCACGGAGCGCAGCGGCATCACTCCCGGCTGCTGCAGCCACTGGTAGCCCCAGAGCACTGCAGCCAGGCTTAGGGCGACGACGCTCAGCATCACCCCCCAACGATGCAGAAAACCAGCCACCATGGCGAATCGTCCAGGCGCCGGCCGTTTTTTAAGTCTGCGCTTCATCCCTCTGCAAGCTCCAGACTGGTTCGCAAAATCTGCATCACCAGCTCATCGAATCCTATCCCGGCCGCTTTGGCCGCCATCGGCACCAGACTGTGATCGGTCATGCCCGGCACCGTGTTAACCTCGATCAGCCAAGGCTCGCCCGCTTCATCCAGCATCAGATCAACCCGCCCCCAGCCGCTGGCGCCCACCGCCTCGAAGGCCTTTGCAGCCAGCTGCTGCAGACGTTGCTCCTCTGCCGCAGGCAGGCCGCAGGGGCAGTGGTAACGGGTTGAATCGGCGCTATATTTGGCCTCGTAGTCATAAAATGTGCGAGGTGTCTCGAGACGGATCAGCGGCAGCGATTTGCCCCCGAGCAGGCTGGCAGTGTACTCCTGGCCGGTGATCCAGCGCTCCGCCATTACCATCGGGTCGTACTCAGCCGCCATCTGCCAGGCTTGTTCCAGCTCACCCCGGCTACCGACTCGTGTCATACCAATGCTTGAACCCTCCCGGGCAGGCTTGATCATCAGCGGAAAACCCAGTGCGGCCGAGGCCTCCAGATCAGACTCCCGCTCGATCAGGCGCGACTCCGGGGTTGGCAGGCCTAAACCACTCCAGAGTGCCTTGGTGCGGTACTTGTCCATCCCCAGGGCCGAGCCCAGCACACCACTGCCGGTGTAGGGCAGGCCGATCGATTCAAGCGCCCCCTGCACCGTGCCATCTTCACCGCCACGGCCGTGTAGCACGATGAAGGCACGATCAAAGCCGCCTTCGCTCAACTGCTCCAACAGATTTTCGGCGGAATCCACCGCATGGGCGTCAATAGCTTGACGCAACAACGCCTGAAAAACCGCGTCACCGCTGCGCAGCGAGACCTCCCGCTCCGCAGAGCACCCGCCCATCAGCACCGCTACCTTACCGAATTCTGCTGGCTGGAAATGGTTCATAGCGGCTCTCCAATGCGGTGCACCTCAGTGACCAAACGCACTCCGCTGCGCGCCTCCACCTGCTGCTGAACCCGCTCGATCAGCGCCTCGATATCAGCTGCAGTCGCCTCACCCGTATTAACGATGAAGTTGGAGTGTTTCTCCGAAACCTGGGCGCCACCGATCTGCAGCCCCTTGAGGCCCGCAGCCTCGATCAGGCGCGCCGCGTGATCTCCCGGCGGATTGCGAAACACCGAGCCACAACTCGGCATGCGGGTCGGCTGGGTCGCGCCGCGGCGCTCCAACAAAGAACGGATCTTCGCCTGGGTACTGTCCGCATCACCCTGCAGCAGTTGCAGCTCTGCGGCGAGAAACCACTCCCCCGCTCGCCCCTTGACCGAGCGGTAGCTGATCTCAAACTCATCCGGCGAGCGCCACCACAGCCGGCCGCGCCGATCAACCATCTCGACACCGATCACCCGTGGCCAGATCTCACCGCCAAACGCGCCGGCGTTCATCGCCAGGGCGCCGCCCAAGGTACCGGGGATGCCTGCCAGAAACTCCACGCCGCAGAGCCCCGCCCGAGCGGCCATTCTTGCTACCCTGGCGCAGGTGACTCCAGCCTCGACATAGAGCTGGCGTTCGCCGCGCCACTCGATTCGATCGAGCCGTCCCTGGGTGGCGATCACGGTACCGTCGAAGCCCCCATCGCGTACCAGCAGGTTGCTGCCCAGGCCAAGCCAGAAGAGCGTTTCATCTTCTGGCAAACCCTGCAGAAACAGGATCAGATCCTCGCGGTCGGCGGGGCGATAGAAACGCCGCGCCGGGCCACCCACCCGCCAGGTGGTATGGCGTGCCATGGGCTCGTCGTAACGCATCTCGCCGCGCAGCCCCTGCGGTTGCATCGCCGCCATCAACGCGAGTCCCTCCCACTCACCAACGCAGCCTGCTGCTGAGCCAAGCTGGCCTGCTTGTCGGCTCGTCGGCTACCTGCCTGAATCTGTTTGACGCCAGCCTGAGCTATCTGGAAAGGCACAAACCCACGACCGCCAGCATGAGGCAGCAAGGATTCACCACATCCATGATGCAACCGTCGCATATCAAAACTCACACTCATGATTCACCTCCCTCACAGAGGATCTCTGGCAGGCGGGCGGCGATCGTACCGATGCTGCCCGCCCCCAGGGTCAGCACGATGTCACCGTCACGCAGAATGCCAGCGATGATCTCCGGCAGTTCATCCAGCGGCTCAACGAACACCGGATCGACCTGCCCTCGGGCTCGCACCGCACGACTCAGGGCGCGCCCGTCAGCCCCCTGGATCGGCGCCTCGCCAGCTGCATAGACTTCAGTCAGCAACAGCACATCCGCTTGCGAGAGCACTTGCACAAAGTCATCGAACTGCTCTTGGGTGCGGCTGAAGCGGTGCGGCTGAAACGCCAGCACGATACGCCGGCCAGGCCACCCCTCGTGCACCGCCTGCAGGGTTGCGGCGATCTCCCGTGGATGGTGCCCGTAATCATCCACCAGCAGCACCTGACCAGCCGCACAGCGGCATTCGCCCTTGGTCTGAAACCGTCGCCCGATGCCCTGAAAACTCTGTAGCGCCCGTTGGATGGCGGCCGGCTCCACCCCTAGTTCCAAGGCCACTGCTACCGCCGCCAGCGCATTCAGCACATTGTGCCGGCCCGGCATGTTAAGGCTGATCTGCTGGCCGCGCTCCCAGCCTTCGCATTCGAGCCTGAAGCGGGTGGTCAAGCCCTGTTGTTCGACATCCACCGCGCGCACGTCGGCATCCTCGGAGAAGCCGTAGCTGCGAATCCGCCGGGTCACCTTCGGCAACAATCGCCGCACCTCGGGATCATCGATGCAGAGCACCGCCAGGCCGTAGAAAGGCAGATGGTGCAAAAACTCCAGAAAGGCGGCGCGCAGCCGCTCGAAATCACCGCCGTAGGTGGCCATGTGATCGGCGTCGATATTGGTCACCACCGACAGCATCGGCTGCAGATAGAGAAACGAGGCATCGCTTTCATCCGCCTCGGCCACCAGATAGTCTCCCTCTCCGAGCCTGGCATTGGCACCAGCGCTGTTGAGCCGGCCACCGATGACGAAGGTCGGGTCGAGCCCACCCTCGGCCAGCACGCTGGCGATCAGGCTAGTGGTAGTGGTCTTGCCGTGGGTGCCGGCCACCGCAATGCTGTAGAGGAAGCGCATGATCTCGGCGAGCATCTCTGCCCGCGGCACCACCGGAATACGTACCTCCCGAGCCGCCACCACCTCGGGGTTGTCCTCTTTAACAGCGCTGGAGATCACCACCGCATCCGAGCCGATCACGTTGCCCGCCTGATGGCTGAGAAACACCTCGGCGCCGAGGTCACTCAGGCGCTGGGTCACCACGCTTTCACGCTGATCCGAACCAGAAACCTCATAGCCAAGATTGAGCATCAGCTCGGCGATGCCGCTCATGCCGGCGCCGCCGATGCCGACAAAGTGGATGCGTCGCATGCGGCCCATGCTGTCCGGGGCGTGGCGACGTCTTACCGCTTCATTCATGGTTCATTACCTCCAGACAGGCGCGACCAACCCGCTCTGCTGCGTCAGGTTGTGCCAAGGCACGTGCGGCCCCGGCCATCTTCATCAGTTCGCCACGATCAGCGCTCAGGCGACTCAATCGATCTGCCAGATCCGCCGCATCCAGCTCGCTCTGCGGCAGCAATTGCGCCGCCCCGGCATTCACCAGGAAGGCAGCATTCCGGGTCTGGTGGTCATCCACCGCATGGGGATAGGGCACTAAGATCGCTCCCAGACCGGCTGCCGCCAGCTCCGAGATGGTCAGCGCACCAGCCCGGCAGATCACCAGATCAGCCCAGCCGTAGGCCGCCGCCATATCCTCTTCAAAAGGTTTCACCTCGGCGCTGATGCCGAGGTCCCGATAGGCCTGCTGCGCCACCACGAAATTCCGCTCACCCGCCTGGTGGCGCACTTGCGGCCGCTGCGCCGGCTCAAGCAGCGCCAGTGCCTTCGGCACGGTCTCATTTAATGCCTGAGCCCCCAGGGAGCCGCCCAGCACCAACAGTCGCAGCGGCCCGCTGCGCGCCGCAAACCGCTCAGCCGGCGCCGCCAACGCAGTGATCTCAGCGCGCACCGGATTACCCGAATTGAGGGCCCTACGAGCCGCATCAAAGCTGCCGGGAAAGGCTTCGAAGACCCGTCGAGCCAGCGGCGCCAGCAGCCGGTTGGTCAGCCCCGGCACCGCATTCTGCTCCTGGATCACCAACGGGATGCGCATCACCCAGGCCATCAGGCCGCCAGGACCGGAGACAAAACCGCCCATACCAAGCACCAGAGCGGGCCGCTTGCGCCGCAGGATCACTGACACTTGCCAGAGCGCGCGCAGCAACACGAAAGGGGCGGCCAGACGACGTTTCAACCCTGTCCCACGCACACCTTTGATCTCGACCTGCTCGATCTCAATGCCGTAGTGCGGGATCAGACGTGACTCCATACCACCGGGGGTGCCCAACCAGAACACCCCGCAGCCCTGCTGCTGCAGCCACTGCGCCACCGCCAGTGCCGGAAATACATGCCCGCCAGTACCGCCGGCCATCACCATCACGCGCGACTCCACTTGGCGACCCTCCTCTGTGTCTCCCGGGACGCCTGACGCACTTCGTAATCAACCCGCAGTAGCAGAGCCATCACAATACAGACAACAACAATGCTGTTACTACCGTAGCTCATGAACGGTAGGGTCAGCCCCTTGGTCGGCAGCACTCCCACATTCACACCGATGTTGATGAACGCTTGGATGCCGATCCAGATGCCAAACCCGTAGGCCAGATAGGCAGAAAAGCGCTGCCCCAGACGCTCAGCTCGCCAGCCGAGGCCAAACGCCCGCCAGCTGATGAAGAAGAACAGCGCGATCACCACCAAGGTACCAATCAGGCCGAACTCCTCACCGACCACCGCCATCAGGAAGTCGGTGTGGGCCTCCGGCAGATAAAACTGCTTCTGTATACCGTTGCCCAGACCGACACCGCTGATCTCACCGCGACCGAAGGCGATCAGCGCCTGGGAGAGCTGGAAGTCACTCTTGAAGGGATCATCCCAGGGGTTGACGAAGGAAGTAATGCGCGCCCAACGATAGGTGGAGAAGTAGGCCAGCGCGCTGGCGGCGGAGACCGCCATGCCAAGCAAGATCGAGAACTGCCAAAGCTTCACACCGCCAAGCAGCAACATGCCGAGCACCGTCGCAAACAGCACCACCGTGGTGCCGAAATCGGGCTGTAGCAGGATCAGCACCCCAGTCGGAGCCAGCACCAGCATCGGCTTAACAAAGCCCCAGAAAGAGTTGCTGACCTCCTCACTACGACGCACCAGATAACCGGCGATGTAGATCACCATGAAGAGCTTCATGAACTCCGAGCTCTGCAGGTTGAATGGCCCCAGCGGAATCCAACGGGTCGCACCATTAACCGTCTTGCCGACGCCGGGCATCAGCAAAATCAACAGCAATCCCATACCCAAGAACACTAGCAGCGGCCCCGCCTGCTGCCACTGCCGGATCGAAACCTGCGACAACAGCAGCGCTGCACTGACGCCCAGACCGATAGCGATGGCGTGACGAATAACATAGAAAAAAGGCGTGCCGCCGATGCGCTCACCCACCCACATCGAGGCAGAGGCGACCATCACCATGCCAAAACAGAGCAGCACCAAAGCGGCGCCCAGCAGCCAGTAGTCGAGCTGCGGCAGGGCTGGCAGCGAACCACCTTTGCCGGTTATCGCTTGCGGGCGTACTGCTGTATTCATTCGTCCAGCGCCTCCACCGCCCGAGCAAACTGCTCACCCCGATCCTCAAAACTGGCGAACATATCAAAACTGGCGCAGGCGGGGGAGAGCAACACGCGGTCCCCTGGCAACCCATGCTGAGCCGCCAGCTCAACCGCGTTCTTCATCGATTTTACATGCACCAGCTGGGCGCAGCCGCTCAGCACCTCTTCGATCAGCGGCGCATCCCGACCGATCAGGATCACCGCCCGTGCAGTGCGCGCCACCACCGGCGCCAGCTCGCTGAAATCGGCCCCTTTGCAGTCACCACCGGCAATCAGCACGGTGCGGCTCTCGCCATGCTCCGGGTGCAACCCCTCCAGCGCCGCAGCGGTGGCACCAACATTGGTCCCCTTGGAGTCGTTATACCAACGCAGCCCACGCTTTTCGGCGATAAACTCGGTGCGGTGCGGCAAGCCGCAGAAACCGCGCAGTGCCTCCAGCATCGGCGCCATCGCCAACCCGGCAGCGCTGCCCAAGGCCAAAGCCGCCAATCCGTTAGCCAGGTTGTGCTCACCAGGAATGCGCAGATCCGCAGCCGGCATCAGCAACTCGTTAGCACGACAAAGCCAGCGCTTCCCTGCCACGCGCCTGACGCCAAAATCCTCACCTTTTGGTTCACCAAGGGTAAAGCCGAGCGTGTTATCAAGATCGGCCACCATCGCCACCACCCGGGGATCATCCCGGTTAACCACCCGCTGCTCGGCATTGCGGTAGACCACCGCCTTGGCTGCGATGTAGTCATCCAGACTGACGTAGCGATCCATGTGATCGGCAGCGATATTCAGCACCACTGCCACCTTCGCCCGCAGGCTCTGGGTGGTCTCCAGCTGAAAACTGGAGAGCTCGACCACATAGAGCTGCACATCCTCATCCAGCAGATCAAGGGCCGGTTCGCCCAGATTGCCGCCCACCGCCACGTTGAGCCCAGCCACCTTCGCCATCTCACCCAGCAGGGTGGTGACGGTGCTCTTGCCGTTGGAGCCGGTGATTGCGATGATCGGCGCGTTGGCCGCCTGGGCAAACAGCTCGATATCCCCCACCACCGGGACGCCACGCTCGATGGCAGCGCCGATCACCGGGGTCTGTAGCGACAGCCCGGGGCTGATCACCAGCCGTTCGGCCGCCGCGAACACCTCCGGCTGGAAGCCGCCGAGAAACAGCGCCAGATCGGGCATCTCCTCGCGCAGCGCCTGCAGCCCCGGCGGCTGCTGACGACTGTCGGTCACCGCCACCGCGACCCCTTGGGCAGTGAGGTAGCGGGCGCAGGAGAGGCCGGTTTTGCCCAGCCCGACGACCAGCGTTCTGGCGGTTTGTTGCATCACGTTTGGCATCAGCGGATCTTCAAACTCGCCAGTCCGATCAACACCAGAACCACGGTGATGATCCAGAAACGTACGATGACCCGCGGTTCAGGCCACCCCTTCAACTCAAAGTGGTGGTGCAGCGGCGCCATGCGGAAGATACGTCGCCCGGTCAGCTTGAAGGAGCTGACCTGTAGCACCACCGAGACCGTCTCCATCACGAACACCCCGCCCATGATGAACAGCACCATCTCCTGGCGCACCGCCACCGCTACCGCACCCAGCGCAGCGCCGAGGGCCAGCGCACCCACATCTCCCATGAAGACCTGGGCCGGATAGGCGTTAAACCAGAGGAAGCCCAGCCCGGCCCCCACCAACGCAGCACAGAACACCACCAGCTCACCCACTCCGGGCAGGTAGGGAATCTTCAGATAGCCAGCAAAATCCACATGCCCGGTGAGATAGGCGAAGATGCCCAGCGCGCCGCCCACCATCACAGTGGGCAGGATCGCCAGCCCATCCAGACCATCGGTGAGGTTGACCGCATTGGAGGAACCGACGATCACCAGATAGGCGAAGAGGATGAACCAGGGCCCCAGGTCGATGGCCAGGTTCTTGGTGTAGGGGACCAGCAGCTCAGTCGCTTCCGGCGCATTCGCGGTCACATAAAAGGTCACGGCCACCGCCAACCCGACCAGGGTCTGCCAGAAATATTTCCAACGGGCGATCAAGCCGCGTGGGTCACGCTTCACCAGCTTTTTGTAGTCGTCGACCAGACCGATGATGCCGAACAACAGGGTGACGATCAGCACGATCCAGACATAACGGTTGCCCAGGTCGGCCCACAACAGGGTGGCGATGGTGATCGCCACCAGAATCAGCGCACCGCCCATGGTCGGTGTACCGGCCTTGGAGAAGTGGCTCTCCGGGCCGTCATCGCGCACCGTCTGGCCGATCTGATGGTGGCTCAGCCGGCGAATCATAACCGGCCCCACCAGCAGCGAGATCAGCAGTGCAGTCAGCACGCCAAGGATGGTGCGCATGGTCAAGTATTGAAAGACATTGAACGCGCTGTGGTACTGCGCGAGCCAGTCTGTCAGATAAAGCAGCATGGTCAGTCTCCCCCCTGGCCGGCCAAGGCATCTACGACCTGCTCCATCCCGGCAGATCGTGAGCCCTTTATAAGTATCGTGTCACCACTAGCTGCGCCCTCCCGCAGCGCCTCCGCCAGTGCCTCCCTATCTTCAAAATGGCGCCCGGCCCCGGCAAACGCCACCGACGCCTCGCGGCTTAGCTCTCCCACACTCCACAGCACATCGATGCCGGCACGCTGCGCCTGTTCACCAATCTGCCGGTGCAGGCGCACTGCGCCCTGGCCCAGTTCGGCCAAATCACCCAGCACCAGCCAACGCTGCCCCGGTGCCTGCGCCAACAGCTCGATGGCGACGCTGACCGAATCGGGATTGGCGTTGTAGCTGTCGTCGATGAGCCGTACGCCCGCCGCCATGCGGGTCTGCAGACGCCCTTTCACCGGCCGCATGCCGGCCAGACCTGCCACCACATCCTTTTCAGAGGCCCCTAGGGCAATCGCAGCGGCAGCGGCGGCAGCAGCATTGATCAGGTTGTGGCGTCCACCGAGGGCCAGCTTTAACTGCAGCTCTGTGTCCTGATAGAAGAGCGGCGCATGCACGATAAAGCCGTCCGCCTCCCAGCGGGTCTCGGCGGCCTCCGCATCCAGTCGCAACTGCGCCTCGGGATGGGTGCCGAAGGTCAGCAAACGCCGACCCTCGGCCTGCTTCTGCCAGAAGGGAAAGTAGGCATCATCACGATTCAATACCAGCGTGCCGTCGTCGGTCAGACCCTGGATGATCTCCCCCTTCGCCTTGGCGACGCCGTCGAGCGTGCCGAAACCCTCCAGATGAGCGGCCCCAGCGCTGGTGATCAGTGCCACGTCGGGGCGCGCGATCCCGCTCAGGACGGCGATCTCGCCTGGGTGATTGGCCCCCATCTCGATCACCGCAAACGCCTCATCCTGTTGGCGTAGCAGGGTCAGCGGCATGCCGATATCGTTGTTCAGATTGCCCTGGGTCGCCAGCACCTTGCCGCGCTGGCTGAGGATCGCGGCAAGCATCTCCTTGACCGTAGTCTTGCCGTTGGAGCCGGTCACCGCCACCAGCGGCACCGGGAAGGCCTGACGCCAAGCCGCCGCCAGCCGCCCCAGCGCGAGCCGGGTGTCATCGACCAGGATCAGCGGTAGGTGCGCAGTCGTGCGTTCACTGACCAGCGCCGCCACCGCACCGCGCAGTTCGGCCTCGTAGAGAAACTCGTGGCCATCGAAGTTGGGGCCCTTTAAGGCCACGTAGAGATCACCGGGCTGCAGGGTGCGGGTATCGGTGCTGACCGCACCAAAGCTGCGCTCCATGCCGAACAGCATACCGTTGATCTGCTCCGCAGCCTGATAGAGGCTGAACTGATTCACTGCTGCCCCTCCGCAGCAATACCGAGCAGCCGCTGCACCTGCTCCCGGTCATCGAAGGGGATGCGTCGATCGCCGATCTCCTGCCAGCGCTCGTGGCCCTTGCCGGCGATCAGCACCAGATCATCGGTGCCGGCAGACTCCACAGCCAGACGGATCGCTTGAGCCCGATCTGTCTCAACTTGCACCATGTCGGGTTGCTGCATGCCGCTCAGAATCTGCTGGATGATCGTCTCACTGGCCTCACTACGCGGGTTGTCATCGGTGAGGATCACCCGATCGGCGAGGCGCTCAGCGACCGCTCCCATCTGCGGTCGCTTACCACGGTCGCGGTCGCCGCCGCAGCCGAACACCACCGAGAGCGAACCCTGGCAGTGGCCACGCAACACCTCGAGCGCCTTTTGCAGGGCATCTGGAGTGTGGGCGTAGTCGACAATCACCATCGGCCCAGCCTCGCCTTCGAAGCGCTCCAGTCGACCGGCAATAGTTTTGATCGAGGCGAGTGCAGCGATCGCTTCGGACCAGTCCCACCCTTTGTAGAGCAGCACCGCCAGCGCTGCCAGCAGGTTGTCGGCATTGAAGCTGCCCATCAGTTCGGTCTGCAACAGACCTGAGCCCCAGCTGCTCTCCAGCTGGATCTCCATGCCCCGCGCGGTGGGCAGAATGCGTTCGGCCCGTATCCAGCCACTCAGACGCTCTGGGAAGGCACTCTCAAGGTCGGCGGAGTAGCCCACTGCATCCACATCGCCGGCCAGACTGCCGAGCAATTCCAGGCCAAACGGCTGATCCATGTTGAGCACCGCACAGCGCAGGTCGGGCATCTGAAACAGACGCCGCTTGGCCGCGGCATAGTTGCCAAAGCTGCCATGGTAGTCAAAGTGGTCGCGGCTGAGGTTGGTGAACACGGCGATATCGAAGTGCACCGCCTCGACCCGCGATTGATGCAGCGCATGAGAGGAGATCTCCATCGCCACGCTGCGCGCGCCCTTTGCTTTCAGCTCCGCCAGCAACCCCTGCACGCTGACCGCATCCGGGGTGGTGTAGCCGGTGGCCTCCAGGGCCTCTGGGAAACCTGCGCCGAGGGTACCAACCACGCCGCAACGCGCCTCGCTATCGAGGGCCTGGGCCAGCAGATGGCTAACGCTGGTCTTGCCGTTGGTTCCGGTAACACCGATCACCGTCATCGAACGGCTGGGATAGGCGAAAAAGCGGGCGGCGATCAGGCTCGCCAGACGTGTCAGCCCCTCCACTCGAATCAATGGAATCGGGAGTTGCGTCGCCAACCGCTCCGCCTGTCGATTGACCTCAGGGCCATTTGGCTCCCAGGCGATCGCCACTGCCCCCTGCGCCAGCGCCTGTTCGGTAAAGTCGAGACCGTGCCGGTCGCCCCCCTGACAGGCGAGAAACAGCCCGCCGGGGCAGAGGTTGCGGCTGTCGATGGCAAGGCAGGAGATGGGGCGCTCCTGGGCGGCATCGATCTCTGCCAAGCCTGCCAGCAGATCCTGCAGCGACACGGTCTGAGACCTGTTCATCGCACTCTTCATCGCCCCGCTTCCATCTGTACCAGTCGCGACCCCGACGGCAACGCCAGGTTGTCGGGGGGGATATTGAGAATCCGCAGCGCGCCACTCATCACCCGGGAGAAGACCGGGGCCGCAACCTTGCCACCATAGAACTCTTTACCTCGGGGTTCATTGATCAGCACCGCCATCACCAAGCGTGGATCGGTCGCCGGCGCCATGCCGACAAACAGGGCGAGGTAGCGATCATCCGCATACCCTCCCTTGACCGACTTTTTGGCGGTACCGGTCTTGCCCGCCACCCGGTAGCCAGGCACCGCCGCCTGCGGTGCGGTACCACCCTCGGCGACCACCGCCTCCAGCATCTTCACCAGGGCACGGGCATTGCTGCGGCGCATCACCCGTTTCCCTTTCGACGGCTGCTCCAGCTTCAACATCGAGACCGGCAGCTGCACCCCGTCATTGGCGATCACCGCATAGGCGCGGGCCAGTTGCAGGGGGGTCAGTGCCAGCCCATAGCCGAAGGAGAGGGTGGCCTGTTCAAACGCGCTCCAGTCAGAAAAGTGGGGCAGGCTGCCACTCGACTCGCCGGGAAAAAGACTCTCGCTGCTGCTGCCGAAGCCGAGTCGGGTGTAGAAGTTCCAGAGGGTCTCCGGCTTGAGCGCCAAGGCGATCTTGCTAATCCCCACGTTGCTCGACTTCTGCAGCACCGTCTTAACATCGATACGGCCATAGTTGCGATGATCGCGCACCCAATGGCGCCCCACCCGCAGCTGTCCTGGATTGACGTCAATCGGTGTGTCAGCGGTGAAACGGCCCTGTTCCAGGGCGGCAGCAACAGTGAACGGCTTGAGCGTCGAGCCCGGTTCGAAGACATCGGTCACCACGCGGTTGCGGAAACTGGAGTGGTGGCTGTCGCGCCGTGCATTCGGGTTATAGGAGGGACGGTTGACCATCGCCAGCACCTCGCCACTGCGCACATCGAGAATCACAGCCGAACCCGACTTCGCCTTGTGTTTAGTGACTGCCGCCTTCAGCTCGCGATAGGCGAGAAACTGCAGCCGCCGGTCAATGCTCAGGACCAGTTCGTTGCCCGGTTTTGGGCTGCGGATATTCTCCACATTCTCCACCACCCGGCCATGGCCATCTTTGATCACCCGCTTGGCGCCGGGCGCACCCTTCAGCCACTCGTCGTAGGCCAGCTCCATGCCCTCCTGTCCCTGGTCGTCCATCCCGGTGAAGCCGAGCACATGGGCCATCACCTCGCCACTGGGGTAGAAACGGCGATATTCGGAGACCAGACTGATCTCTTTGATATTGAGTGCTTCCACCTCCGCAGCAGTGTCCGGGTCGATACGCCGCTTGAGAAAGACGAACCCCTTGTCGCGCGAAAGCTGCCGGCGCAGCCAGTCGGCATCCAAATCAAGGATGGCGGCCAGCGCGCCGATCGTCTTCCCGTCCACATTAATTTTGCGTGGGTTGGCGATAACAGTCTTGACCGGGGTGCTGATCGCCAGTGGCTCGCCGTTGCGATCGGTGATCATGCCGCGACTGGCGCTCACCTTCATCACCCGCAGGTAACGGCGCTCACCCTGCTCCTGCAGAAACGTGGTCTGCAGCACCTGGCGGTCGATCGCCCCCCACACCAACAGACCATAGGCGAGCAGAAAAATGCCGAGCACAAGCCAGCGCCGGCCCCGGTAGCCGGGTTCCCGCGCAGTATCGCTCTGCTGTCGTTTTTTCTTGCTTGCCGCCATCTCAGCGCCTTATCACCACCACTTCATCGAACCGGGGCAGGTGCATGCCGAGGCTGCCCCGCGCTACCCGCTCCACTCGCGAGTGGGTAGCGAGTGTGCTCTCCTCAAGCTGCAGACGCCCCCATTCGATACCGATCTTCTCCCGCTCTGTCAGTAACTCCTGCAGACGCACAAACTGCTTTCTGCTGAGGTATTTTGCGTAGACCACACCGATCCCCGACAGCACCACTGCAACCATCAGAAGGGCGAGCAACCAGCTCCGCGCCGACATCAGGCAAGCCTCTCGGCAACGCGCAAAACGGCACTGCGCGCCCGCGGGTTCGACTCGGTCTCGTCTGCACCCGGCCGTATCGCCTTGCCCAGCAGTTTCAAACGCGGCTGCAGCTGCGCCTGGGTGACCGGGACACCAGCAGGGAAGCGATCTCCCTTCGCCTGGTCGCGCATGAAACGTTTGACGATCCGGTCCTCCAGCGAGTGGAAGCTGATTACCGCCAGCCTCCCACCGGGGCGCAGCACCTCCAGTACCTGACCGAGAAACTGCTGCAGGTCATCCAGTTCTCGATTAATGAAGATGCGAATCGCCTGAAAACTGCGTGTCGCAGGGTGTTTGCCCTTTTCCCAGGCAGGGTTGGCAGCGCTGACGATCTCCGCCAGCCGTCCGGTGGTCAGAATCGGTTCAACTTGTCGTGCCGCCACGATGGCACGCGCGATGCGACGTGCATGGCGTGCATCGCCATAACGCTTGAGCACATCAGCGATCTCTTTGTCTGTCGCAGCCGCCAGCCATTGGGCAGCACTCATCCCCGAATTGGGATCCATGCGCATATCCAATGGACCATCCTGCAGAAAGCTAAACCCCCGCTCAGCCTGATCCAACTGAGGAGAAGAGACACCCAAATCCAGCAGGACCCCATCAACCCGGCCTGCCACACCTGCGTTCTGTGCCACTTGCGCAATCATCGCAAAGCTCTGCTGCACGATAGTGAACCGTGCATCCCCCCCCAGTTGTTCTCTGCCATGGACGATCGCCTGTGGATCTTTGTCGATACCGATCAATCGTCCCCGCTCACCCAATACCTTGAGTATGCGCCGGCTGTGTCCGCCCCTACCGAAGGTGCCGTCGATATAGATCCCTTCGGCTGTAATATTTAAGGCTGTTACTGCCTCCTCCAGCAGTACCGGCCTATGTGTTGTTATCTCTGTCATCGTCAGATCGAGAGCGACTCAAGTTCCTCTGGCAGGTCAAGATCGTTCAGGTCAACCTCTTCCAACCACTCATCCCGATTGCGATTCCAGGTCTCTTCATCCCACAACTCAAAACGGTCGCCCTGTCCCACCAGGGCGACCCGTTTCTGCAGATTGGCGAACTTACGCAGTTCCGTCGGCAGCAGAATTCGTCCTTGAGCATCCATTTCCAGATCGTGGGCGTGGCCGATATAGAGCCGCTGTAAATTGCGTGCCGCCCTATTGAATGAGGGCAAGGCCTTCAACTTCTGCTCGATCTCCTCCCAAACCGGCTCGGGGTAGATCAGCAGGCAGCGGTCTTTATCTACGGTGATTACCAATTGGGAGTCGCAGGATTCCACCAGCCGCTCACGATACCGAGTCGGTATAGCCATGCGGCCTTTCGCATCCAGATTCAGGGCAGAAACCCCACGAAACACCGCTCACCCCCCCGCTTGGAAACAAACTCCCCTCTTACCCACATTATTCCACTTTTTTCCAATCTTAGGTGCCGCATCTCCACCTTGTCAAGGAGAGTGATTGTAAAACCCCTGTTTGATCAATTAGTTACACGCGGGAGTTAAGGTTGCTCACACAGAAGATAAACCTCTTTAAACACAAAGAGGTAACGCAAAAACCTAATGTGAAACATGAGAACAGCGTTGCGCTTGCGGGAGGAAATTCGTCGAGAGGCTAAAAAAAGGGGGAGCCGGCCTGTAAGCCGGGTTCTGTCGAGGACAGCCATTCATCTGGGATGCACGTCACCGTGCACCTCAAGCAACCTACCCGGGAGCGATGCGGGCCACACCAATGCTCCCCTATTTGGTCTTGCTCCGGGTGGGGTTTACCCTGCCACTGGCGTTACCGTCAGCGCGGTGCGCTCTTACCGCACCATTTCACCCTTACCGGCGCTAAAGGCGCTTAGGCGGTATCTTTTCTGCGGCACTTTCCGTAGACTTGCGTCCCCCAGGCGTTACCTGGCACCCTGCCCTGTGGAGCCCGGACTTTCCTCCACCTCGTTGCCGAGGCAGCGACTGTCCGGCCGACTCCCGCTAGCAACCTACTGGGTTAGCGGAAAAGATGCAATAGCCATAGCTCCCAAATGGCCGAACCCGGCCACAGAATTTTGTTCCCGAGATGGATCCGCCGGGTTGGGCACCTATCAATAATCGCATCAAAAGCAAGATATGGCCCCCAGACGGGCCGCTCGAAAAGATCCTGATCCATGCAACCAGCCAAAAATATCTTCGACTATCGCCCCTACTGGGCCAAACGCTTCGGCAGCGCGCCAGTCTTGCCGATGTCGCGGGCAGAGATGGACAACTTGGGCTGGGACAGCTGCGACATCATTATCGTCACCGGCGACGCCTATGTGGACCACCCGAGCTTCGGCATGGCGCTGATCGGACGGCTACTGGAGGCCCAGGGCTTTCGTGTCGGCATCATCGCCCAGCCCGACTGGCACTCGAGCAGCGACTTCCTGCGTCTCGGCCGTCCCAATCTCTTCTTCGGCATTACCGCCGGCAACATGGACTCGATGGTCAACCGCTACACCGCCGAGCGGCGCATCCGTAGCGACGATGCCTATACTCCCAACGGCGAGGGCGGCAAGCGCCCCGACCGCTCGGTGATCGTCTACGCTCAGCGAGCCCGCGAAGCCTGCAAGGGAGTACCGATCATCATCGGTGGCATCGAGGCAAGCCTGCGTCGCATCGCCCACTACGACTACTGGTCGGAAAAGGTGCGTCGCTCGATCCTGCCTGATTCGAAGGCCGACCTGCTGATCTACGGCAACGCCGAGCGGGCGCTGGTGGAGGTGGCCCACCGACTAGCGGCGGGGGAGAAGATTTCAGAGATCACCGACGTGCGCGGCACTGGCCTGATGCGCCAGCAGCTGCCGGAGGGCTGGAGCGAGATCGACTCAACCCAGATTGACCACCCCGGCACATCGATCAGGCACTCCAGTCCCTATCAGGCAGAGCCGGCCTGCGACACAACGCAGCGCGTCACGCTGCACACCCGCCCCCGCAAACTGGAGCGCAGCCACACCGTAATCCGTCTCCCCTCTTATGATCAGGTGGAGTCGGACGAGCTGCTCTACGCCCACGCATCCCGGGTCTTCCACCTGGAGACCAACCCAGGCAACGCCCGCGCCCTGGTGCAGCGCCACGGCAAGCGCGATGTCTGGCTCAACCCGCCGCCGATTCCGCTCACCACAAAGGAGCTCGACCACATCTACGAGCTACCCTATACGCGCAAACCCCACCCAGCCTATGGCGATGCTAAAAACCCGGCCTGGGAGATGATCCGCTTCTCGATCAACATCATGCGCGGCTGTTTCGGCGGCTGCACCTTCTGCTCGATCACTGAACACGAGGGGCGCATCATCCAGAGCCGATCGGAGGATTCGATCATCCGCGAGGTGGAGACGATCCGCGACCAGGTGCCTGGTTTTACTGGCAACATCTCCGATCTGGGCGGCCCCACCGCCAACATGTACCGGCTGCAGTGCAAGGACAAAAAGGTCGAGGCCGCCTGCCGCCGCCTCTCCTGCGTCTACCCCGACATCTGCCCCAACATGGAGACAAACCATCGCCCGCTGATCCGGCTCTATCGCCGAGCCCGCAAGCTGCCCGGAATCAAACGCATCTTCATCGCCTCAGGCCTGCGCTACGACCTGGCGGTGCGCGATCCTGAATATATAAAGGAGTTGGTCACCCACCATGTTGGCGGCTACCTGAAGATCGCGCCTGAGCACACCGAAGCGGCCCCTCTGAGCAAGATGATGAAACCGGGGATCGGCAGCTACCAACGTTTCAAGAAGCTATTCGAAAAATACTCCATGGAGGCCGGCAAGGAGCAGTACCTGATCCCCTACTTCATCGCCGCCCACCCCGGCAGCTCAGACCAGGACATGCTCAATCTGGCCCTCTGGCTAAAGGCCAACGGCTTCCGTCTCGACCAGGTACAGGCGTTCCTGCCAACCCCGCTGGCGATCGCCTCGGCGATGTACCATACCGGCCGCAACCCGCTGAAGCGGATCCGACGTGATGGTGAAATCATCACCGTAGCACGCGGCCTAAAACAGCGCCGCCTGCACAAGGCATTTCTGCGCTACCATGACCCGGCCAACTGGCCAGTGCTGCGAGAGGCCCTGAAACAGATGGGGCGGGCCGACCTGATCGGCAACGGTAAACACCAGTTGATACCCAGTTGGCAACCGAAAACTGAGCGCCAGCAAGGCAGCCACAAACCCGCGGGAAAGAGGGTCGGCAGGAGAGATCCAGCCAATCGACGAAGCGCCATAACCCCCCCCAGACGGCGTCACAAACACAGCCGCAAAGGCCGCTAAAAAACACAACAAAAAAACACCATCAAAGGCACCGCATACGGCGCATATTAACCTTTCATTTCAATAAATTATGTGACGCACAATCAATCCATCCCAAACTTGAAAATGGCGCTTTCGGACCCATACTTAAGGTAGATAGAGAGGGCAAACGAAGGAGGAAGCCATGAAAATCACACGTTACGACCCCTGGCAGATGATGGAAGAGTTGCGCCGTGATATGGATCGCGCGTTCACCCCTCAACTCCAGAGAGAAGACACAACCCATGTTGTGGGTGGAGACTGGGTGCCCGCGGTCGATATCAAGGAAGAGGATGACCGGTATGTCCTGCATGCTGACATCCCCGGCGTTGATCCCGAAAAGATCGAAGTCACCATGGAGAATGGCGTACTGACGATCCGCGGCGAACGGCACATTGAGCATGAAGAGGAACGCGAAAACTTCCGGCGTATCGAACGCTCACACGGCGTCTTCTACCGGCGTTTCACGCTGCCTGAACATGCCGATGCAGAGGCCATCACCGCCACCGGCAAGGATGGCGTGCTCGAAGTCATCATTCCCAAGACCACCACACCGACCGCACGCCGGATCGAGGTGACACACTAAGCTGACAATGGGAGAGGGCCTGTATGGCTCTCTCCCGTGTTGCTTTCCCCGCCTCAGCTATCAGTCTTCCATGCCAGCGCCTGCTGATAGAGCGCATTTTTTTTCAGGCCGGTGATTTTCGCCGTCAACGCCGCCGCCTGTTTCAGCGGCAACTCGCCGACCAGCACCCGCAGGATCCGTTCCGCATCCGCCCCAGAGTCCGTCACATTAACCGGTTCCGCTCCCGCCAACAGCAGCACGAACTCCCCCTTGCGCTGATTCGCATCTGCCTCGACCTGTTCAATCAGCGAACTCAGGCTGCCGCTCAACACTGTCTCGTGCAGCTTGGTCAGCTCTCGGGCGATCACCGCCTGACGCTCACTACCAAATACCGCCGCCATATCCGCCAGCGAGGCCTTTATCCGGTGGCTCGATTCATAGAACACCAGCGTCGCGGTTTCTTTTAGCAGTGCCTCCAGCCAGTGGCGGCGCTGCGCGCCCTGGCGCGGCGGGAAGCCAGCAAACAGAAACCGGTCGGTGGGCAGACCCGCCACCGACAGCGCCGCAATCGCCGCACTCGGCCCCGGCACCGCCACCACCTCGATCCCCCGCTGACGCGCCTCACGCACCAGCGGAAAACCTGGATCACTGATCAGCGGCGTACCCGCATCAGAGACCAGCGCGACCTGCTCACCCTGCGCCAGGCGCTGCAACAGTCGCTCCATCGCCTCGCGCTCATTGTGCTCGTGAAACGCCATCATCGGCGTAGCGATGCCGTAGTGACGCAACAGCGGCCGAGTATGGCGGGTATCCTCCGCGGCAATCAGATCGACCGTCGACAACACCTTCACCGCACGCCGGCTCAAATCATCAAGATTGCCGATGGGGGTGGCTACAACGTAAAGTACGCCTTTCGACACATTACATTCCAATGCTCGGGACCAACGCCCATCCTGCCGCCCGTTTGAGACTCATGCAAGCCAACAACCTCTATCGCCCCATTCTCGCCCTGTTTGCCCTACTACTGCTATTGCAGGGGTGCGGCGGCACTCCTCCCCGACCGGACGACACAGAAGCCGTCAAGCAGCCACCCTCTCTACAGGCCCAGGCAGCCAGCCTGATCGAACAGGGGGAGCATGCGGCAGCGGCCCGCCTGCTCGAACAGCTGGCAGCAAGCCTCAGCTCGCCCGAGCAGGAACAGATCCGGCTTGATGCGGCAGAGAGCTGGGTCAAAGCCGGTGACTGGCAGGCCGTGAAACAGATCCTGAGCCAGCTGCCCACCCCCCAACTGCCGGCGACGCTAATCCCACAGACGCAGATGCTGAAGGCAGAACTGGCCCTGCACCAAGGCATGATCGACCACGCCATCGATCTGATGCAGCCGCCGCCCAGCGCCGATGCGCCGCTACCTTTGCAACGGCGCTACCATCGCAACATGGCGGAGGCGTTTCGCCTCTCCGGCAACCGCCTGGAGAGCGCCCGTGAACTGAGCGAACTCGATCAACTCCTGTTCGATGAAGAGGCGCGCCTGGCGAACCAACGCCAACTGCTGCAGGGCCTGATGGTGATGACCGACACCGCCCTGACGCTGCTGCAGCCATCGCCACCGGGCACCCTCGGCGGCTGGATGGAGCTGGCACGCATCGCCAAGGCGAACATCGATGACCCGACGCTGATCAGCACCCGGCTCGAGGCCTGGCAGGAGGATTTCCCCAACCACCCCGCCCTGCCCCAGCTACTAACCGGTCAGCGGGCCGAGTCAGCCGAACAGCTGCTGCAGTTCGACGCGGTTGACCACATTGCGATCCTGCTGCCGCGCAGTGGCATCTATGCCAAAGTAGCCCAAGCGGTACAGGATGGTCTGCTCGCCGCCTGGTATCAGCAACCGGCGAGCCGTCGGCCACAGCTGCGTTTCTATGACAGCAGCGATCCCGACACCATCCTCGATTCGATCGACCAGGCAGTCAGCCAGGGCGCCAAGGCGATCGTAGGCCCACTCAACAAACAGGCCCTGACGCTGCTGCTGAAGAGCGATGGCTTCCCAATCCCGCTGCTGGCGCTCAACCACACCAGCGATGGCGGCACCCCGCCAGCCAACCTCTACCAGTTCGGCCTCTCCCCAGAGGGCGAGGCGCAGCTGGTGGCAGAACGTGCCTGGCTCGAGGGCCATACCAGCGCCTTGAGTCTCACCCCCAGCGGCGACTGGGGAGAGCGTATCGCCGAGAGTTTCCGCACACGCTGGCTGACACTGGGCGGTGTGCTGGTGGAGCAGCAGCAGTATCAGGCGAAGGAGAACGACTTCTCTGCACCGATCCGCAGCCTGCTCAATCTGGACGAGAGCAACGAACGCCGCCGGGTGCTGCAGCAGACCATTCACCGCACGCTCGAATATGAACCCAGGCGGCGCCAGGATGCTGACTTCATCTTTCTCGCGGCACGCCCGCAAAAGGCACGTCAGCTGCGCCCGCAGCTACAGTTTCACCACGCCGGGCAGCTGCCAGTCTACGCCACCTCACACATCTACAGCGGTGCCGCAGAACCGGAGAAAGACAAGGATCTGGGGCATATCTTGTTTGTCGAGATCCCCTGGCTGCTGGATCAGGAAGACCAGAGCCCGCTCTCCCGCAACCAGCTGAAGCGACTGATCCCAAGCATCGAACAGCGCTATGCGCGCCTCTATGCCCTCGGCATCGATGCCTACAATCTGCTGCCACAGCTGCCGGCCCTGGCCGCCGACACCAACCGCAGCCTGGATGGCAAGACCGGCACCCTCTACCTCGACCACAAAAACCGCATCCATCGCCAGCTTGCCTGGGCGGAGATGCGTAATGGTCGGGCCCGACTTACCGGTTATGCGCCGCGCATCGAAGCCCCGCTCGGCAACGAGCAACTGATCGAACTTGAGCTCGAACCAAGCGCTGCCGAGCAGCAGCCAGTCACGCCATTCACCCCGGAAGCCGTCGTCTCACCATGAAGGCCAAGCACCTGATCCGTGGCGAACAGGCCGAGCGCCTTGCCTGCCGTCATCTGCAGGCCGAGGGACTGCGGCTGCTGGAGCGCAACTACCGCACCAAGCAGGGTGAAATCGATCTGGTGATGCAGGATGGCAACAGCCTGGTCTTCGTCGAGGTGCGCTATCGCAAGTCAGACAACTTCGGCAGCGCCGCCGAAAGCATCACCGCCGCCAAACGGGCCAAACTGATCGCCGCCGCCAACCACTATCTGCTGCGTCAGACCGACCGCCCGAGCCGCTTCGACGTGGTCGCCATCAGCGGTGACCAGCCCCCCGGCGTCGAGTGGATCCGCAACGCCTTTGATGCCTTCTGAGCAGCCAGACTGACAGCTATCGCAGCCGATTTTCTTCAATTCACCATCCCCAGAGGATCGGCAACCGGGTACAATGCACCGATGGAACTTAGTGATCACGTCAGACAGATTTTCAGCGAGAGCATCCAACTCAAGATCGACGCGCTGCCACAGCTTACCGATCAGATCAGCGCAGCCGCGGAGCTGATCGTCAGCCGGCTGCTGGAGGGGAACAAGACCTTCAGTTGCGGCAACGGCGGCTCCGCCGGCGACGCCCAGCACTTCTCTTCCGAGATGCTCAACCGCTTCGAGCGGGAGCGGCCAGGGCTGCCAGCCATCGCGCTGACTACCGACAGCACCACCATCACGGCGATCGCCAACGACTACAGTTATGAACGCGTGTTTGCGCGCCAGATCGAGGCGCTTGGCCAGCCCGGCGATCTGCTGCTAGCGATCTCCACCAGCGGTAACTCGGTCAACGTCAATGCGGCGGTGGAGGCGGCCCATGAGCGCGGCATGGGAGTGATCGCTCTCTGCGGCCGGGACGGCGGCGAGCTGAAGAAACTCCTGCTGGCCGATGATGTCGAACTCTGCGTTGCGTCGGATGTAACCGCACGCATTCAGGAGGTCCATCTGCTGATCATCCACTGTCTGTGTGACTTGATCGATCGACAGCTACTGGGCAACTGACACCGCTCCACTGACGAGGATTTTATGAGCCATTTCGTTGTACCACTGGTCTCCCTGCTATTCACCGTCACTCTGCTACAAGGCTGCGCCGCCGCCGTCGTGGGCGGCGCCGCCACTGGCGTCTCCATCGCTCACGACCGCCGAACCATGGGCACCTTCATCGAGGATCAGAATATTGAGCTGAAGGCTTCCAGCCTGCTGCGCAACGACGCCACGCTCTCCGAGCACAACCATATCAGCGTGACCAGCTTCAATATGGTGGTGTTGCTGACCGGCCAAGCCGCCTCCGCAAGTGATCGGCTGCGTACGGAACAGATCGTGAAAAAGGTTGAGAAGGTACGCCGCGTAGTCAATGAATTGGAGGTCGGCTCGGGCGCTTCGTTTGGCGAAATCACCCGTGACTCCGCCCTCTCGGCAGAAGTAAAGTTCAAACTGACCAAGGTGAAGCTACCAGGCTTCGATCCGCTGCGCATCAAGGTAATCACCGAACGCGGCGTGGTCTATTTGATGGGGCTGGTGAGCCGAGCCGAAGCGGATGCCGCCACCGGGCAGGTTCGCAAGATCAGCGGCGTGCGCCGCGTGGTGCGGGTCTTCGAATACATCTGATGCCGTTGCCACTCAGCTTGAGCAGCAAGGTCGCACCGCTCCCGGCTGTTGCGCAAAAGGCCTTGAAGGCGATTGTCGGCAGTGATGCGCTGCTCACCGAACCCGCCGACTGCCTCCCCTACGGTTACGACAACAGCCGCCAGCAGGCGCTGCCCCAGGCGGTGGTATTCGCCAGCGAGGCGGCGCAGATCGAAGCGATCCTGGCGCTCTGCAACAGGCACCAGATCCCGCTGACCCCGCGCGGCGCGGGCACCGGCACCACCGGCGCCACGGTGCCGGACCAGCATGGAATCGTGCTCTCTCTGGAGCGGATGGACCGGATCCTGGATATCGACCCCGGCAACCGACTCGCTCGGGTGGAACCCGGGGTCACCAACCAGACCTTGCAGCTAGCGTTGGCAGAGCACGGCTTCTTCTGGCCACCGGACCCGACCAGCGCCTCGGTCTGCACGATTGGCGGCAATCTGGCCTACAACTCTGCCGGCCCCCGGGCAGTCAAATATGGCACGCCGCGGGAAAACACCCTTGGATTGCAGGCTGTCACCGGCGCCGCTCAGACCATCCGCACCGGCGTCAACACCACCAAGGGGGTGGTAGGCTACGATCTGACGCGTCTGCTGATCGGCTCAGAAGGCACCCTAGCCATCATCACCGAGGCGACCCTCAAGCTGACCCCGCTGACACAGGCCAGGCAGACCCTGCAGGCCAGCTATCGCGACATCCACGCCGCTGCCAAGGCGGTCTCCGCCATCATGGCGCAACCCACCACCCCCTGCGCGCTCGAGTTCATGGATGGCGCGGCACTCGAGATGGTGCGCGACTTCTCCGATCTGGCCCTGCCCCCGGAGGTCGGCGCATTGCTGATGATCGAGGTGGACGGCGCCAGCCACTCGATTGAACAGATCGCAGCTGAGGTGGCAACGGCCGCAACGGTCGAAGGGCTGATCGAGATCCACCAGGCCAAAACCACCGAGGAGATTGCGGCTCTATGGAAGACCCGAAAGGCACTCTCACCAGCACTGCGTAATGTCGCACCGAAAAAGATCAACGAGGATGTGGTGGTGCCGGTCTCACATATTCCCAGGCTGATCGACGAGCTAGAGCGCCTCTCCGCTCAGAGTGGCATCACCATCATTAATTTCGGCCACGCAGGCAATGGCAACATCCACGTCAATCTGTTGCTCGATCCCGACGACCCACTGCAGATGGCAGCGGGTAATGCCGCCCTCAGCCAACTCTTCGATCTAGTTCTGGCGCTGGGAGGGACCATCTCTGGCGAGCATGGCGTCGGTCTGGCAAAACGGGATTTTGTCCCGCGGGAGATCGACCCTCCCACTCTCGAACTGATGCGCGCCATCAAACGCCAGTTTGACCCCAACAACATCCTCAATCCAGGCAAGCTTTTCACGTACAGTTAATGTGTACAGTTAATACACTTGAAATAAATACGTGAATCAGTTAACGTTTTCACCTCGTATTTAGCTAAATGCATGCAGTCTCTCTTTTTACTGCCGCTAGTCTGAGTAAGCATATAAAGCAGTAGCCAGATCGTTATCCGAGCGAGAAAAGAGGCGAATAAAGCCCGACGCCCCTCAACAGGAGAATCGGTGGATGAAGATGACCAGAAACAAGACCTTGGTCGTGGCTTCATTAGCCGCAGCACTTTTCAGCAGTAGCCTGCCAGCCGAAGAGCGTCCCCTACAGGTCGACTCACAGGGTTTCTGTTCAAGCCTGCCCTCAGTGGACCGGGTAGAGCTCTCCCAGCACATTCTCAAGCTGCACAACAATCTGCAGCACCAGCAAGCAGAGCTGACCAGGGCAGAGATTGAAAAACGCTTTGACAGCACCGACGCGGTCATCACCATCATCCTGCCCGGCGGACTTCTCTACGCCGCCTACCGGAAAGCTGACCACCTAAAGACCAAGGCCCGGCTTGAGCAGGTATCTTCCGATCTCAACCGACTCTCTGTTGACTTGGTCGCTTTCAACCCGATCGGCTCCATCCAGGTCGCACAAGCCCACTAGCATCTGGATTACCACTCGTCCCGGCCAGCCCGTACAACAACACAATAAAAAAGCCGGCCAAATGGCCGGGCTTTTTTATTGGCATTAGAAGCTCATTCGATCATCAATCAATCTGCCGCCGCAGGGGGCATTTGGTGCGGTCATAATCCTCTCCCAAGCCATCCCAAGCGTAGTTGAGTGCAAACTGGATGCGCGAGTGGAAGTGGTCTTCGCCAATCGAATCCAGCAGACCAGTGCGGCGAATCGTCTTCATAAACTGCCGCTTCATCCTGGCCACGACAAACTCGATGTGCAGCGATTTTAACCGATCGGCCAGGTGATGCAGGACCTCCTCACCACTTGAATCCATCTGGTTGATGGCCTCGCCATCGATAATGATGTAGCGCAGGTTCGGGTACTTAGAGACCAGTTCCAGCACCTTGTCCTCAAAATAACCGGCATTGGCGAAGTAAAGTGAGCCGTCGAAGCGTAGCAGGGCAATCTTGTCGCTGGTCTGCAGTTCGGGAAACACCGTGATGTCACGCATGGTGCCATCTTTATAGCGCGAGAGTTCTGCCACGCGAGGGCGCATACTACGCATGATAAACAGCATGATCGAGAGGATTACACCCACCAGAATGCCGTACTCGATATGCGGTGCAATATAGAGGGTCAGGGCAAACGTAATGACCGCCACGACGGCATCCTGGGGCTCAGCCTTCCAGGCATGAATAATCGGCCCGACCTTCACCAGATTGGCCACTGCCAAGATGATTACCGCAGCAAGGGTCGCCAGCGGCAAATGGTAGAGCAGTGGGGTCAGAAACAGCAGGGCCAGACCCACCATCAGGCCGGTGACCACAGAGGAGAAACCGGTCACTGCACCAGCATTGATGTTGACTGCAGAACGAGAAAAGGAGCCGGAGACCGGATAGCCAGAGAACAGGCCGGCCGTGATGTTCGACAGTCCCTGACCGATCAACTCCTGGTTGGCATCGAGTCGCTGACGGGTTTTGGCTGCCATCGCCTTGGCAATGGCGATCGCCTCCATGAAGCCCACCAGTGCGATAATAATCGCGTAAGTGGCGAGCTGGGCGAGAATCTCCAGATCAAAACCCGGCATGCTAATGCCCGGCAATCCCTCAGGGATCGCACCCACAACCTTGCCACCGCTCTCGCTAAAACCGGTGTACCAGGCAAGCAGTGTGGTGGTCACCACTGCCACCAGCACATTTGGTATCTTTGGGTAGAAACGCTTCAGACCGATCATGATCAGGATTGCTAAAGCCGCCATCCATAAGGTCGGCAAATGCGTATGATCGATCGCCGAGTTGATGATGTTGATCACCGTCTGGTAGTGGTGTTCACCAGCGACCTTCTCCACACCGAAGACCTTGTTCAGCTGGGATGTGGCGATGATCAGTGCACCGGCGTTGGTGAAGCCGACAACAACAGGGTGGGAGAGCAGGTCCACCAGCACACCAAGCCGCAACATGCCCAGCGCAATCTGGAACACACCTACCATCAGCGCCAGACCAAGAGCATAGGCGAGAAATCCATCGCCACCTTGGGTTGCCAATGGCTCCAACGCGGTGGCTGTCATCAATGAGACCATCGCCACCGGCCCTGTGGCCAGCTGGCGGGAAGAGCCGAAGATAGCGGCAACCATCGGCGGCAGGAAGGAGGCGTAGAGGCCGTAGTAGGCGGGCAGTCCAGCGAGCTGTGCGTACGCCATTGATTGGGGAACCAACACCAGTGCAACCGTGATGCCCGCGATGATATCGGCTTTTACGACCTTGCCGTCTCGCAACTCGCCGATCCACCCCAAGAAGGGAAGAAAACACTGCCTAAGATAATCGACAACCTGTTTTGCCCCAAACACGGAAACCCCCTTAACTTAGAATGCGTTATGTAACTGCCCGGCAGCATGCAAAGAGACTTCAATGACAAGAAGCGCCAACTTTGGTGCCTCTTGCACACCGGCTGCCCTGCGAAAATACCGCCCATTTACAGCGCATGACAAAGACCAACCACCATCTTGTCCAAGCCGCAAAAGAAAACCGAATGAGCTTATCCTAATCTACTTCTTAATTCGACCCTCTCTGCCCCTCCCCCAAATAGAACTAAAGTGGTATAAACGACAGCCGTTACTCTAGATAAATACGCACTCTTCGGCATCTGCTGTCATGATGTCATGACTCATCCACCTTGATTGAATCTTGTTCACCTTAGGAGTTCCAGATGGCGAGTAGACTTATCCCTCTGCTGATGTTGTTGCTGGTACCAGGCCTTGCCCTTGCCACCGGCAACGACCAACACAGCTTGGACCTGACAGACCACTGGGTCGGCTTTACCGCCATCGCAATCTTCGTCCTGGCCTATGCGCTGGTGATGGCGGAGGAGTTCACCCACCTGCGCAAATCAAAACCGGTAATCCTCGCCGCCGGTCTCATCTGGGGCATCGTCGCCTGGTACTACCAGAGCCACGGCCTGCCTGATGCCGCGGAACTCGCGGTACGGCACAACCTTCTGGAATATGCAGAGCTGATGCTCTTCCTGCTGGTGGCGATGACCTATATCAACGCCATGGATGAACGCAACGTCTTCGAGGCGCTGCGCTCCTGGCTGATCAAAAAAGGCTTCGGCTTCCGCCAGCTGTTCTGGATCACCGGCACACTCGCATTTTTTATCTCCCCCATCGCCGACAATCTAACCACCGCTCTGCTGATGTGCGCGGTAGTGCTGGCAGTTGGCGGCGCAAATACCAAATTCATCCTGCTCGCCTGTATCAACATCGTGGTGGCAGCCAATGCCGGCGGCGCCTTCAGCCCCTTCGGCGACATCACCACACTGATGGTCTGGCAGAAGAACATCGACACCCCTCAAGGCACTGTGGACTTCTTCCAGTTCTTCTACCTGTTTCTCCCTGCGATCATCAACTGGGTGGTGCCGGCAATCATCATGAGCTTCGCCGTGCCCAATGAGAAACCCCAGGGCGGCGGTAAAAGTGTGAGCATGAAACGTGGCGCCAGACGCATCATCACCCTGTTCCTGCTGACCATCATTACCGCTGTCAGCTTCCACAACTTCATCCACCTGCCTCCGGTGATCGGCATGCTCACCGGCCTCGCCTACCTGCAGTTCTTCGGCTACTACCTGAAGAAGACCTATCACCGGGAGCTGGCCAACACCAATGGCGAAGCCAATACCGAGTTGGAGCACGATGGCCAGATGGGCGACCCCATCGCTTTCGATGTATTCAGTAAGATCGCCCGCGCAGAGTGGGATACCCTGCTGTTCTTCTACGGTGTGGTGCTCTGTGTCGGTGGCCTTGGCTTCATCGGTTATCTGGCCCTGGCCTCTGAGGTAATGTACACCGAATGGGGCACGTTGCTGGGCCTCAGCGCCGAGATGAGCGCCACCCCAGCCAACGTGGCGGTGGGGCTGCTCTCTGCTGTCGTCGATAACATCCCTGTCATGTTCGCAGTGCTCACAATGATGCCCAACATGTCGGAGGGCCAATGGCTGCTGGCCACCCTCACCGCTGGTGTCGGCGGCAGCATGCTCTCCATCGGCTCTGCGGCCGGTGTCGCGCTGATGGGCCAGGCCCGTGGCAAGTACACCTTCTTTGGCCATCTGAAGTGGGCCCCGGTGATCGCGCTAGGCTATATCGCCAGCATCCTTACCCACCTCTGGCTCAACAGCAACCTCTTCTGACAGGGCTTGATCCCCGACAGACCCGCCAGCGGCTCTCCGCCGCGGCGGGTTTTTGTTTGCCATAACAAGCCACCAGCTCTCGACCTGCAAACCCTCCCATCTCGTTGCCACTGCGCTAGAATGGCACGAACCGCGAATCTTCAACGCTGGAGGTCGATACCGATGCGGTTCAATGCAGTACCCATCACTCTGGCTGTTATCAGCTTGCTCCCGCTTGCTGTCCACGCATCCACTCCTGTCCACTCCACTGCCACCCCCACTTTCGATTGGCCCAGCTGGTTGGCCCTGATCATCTTCTGCGGAGCCATGCTTCTGGCGATCCTTGAGGAGAAGACCGACCTGCACAAATCGAAGCCGCTGCTGCTGGCAGCCGGTCTGATCTGGGCCCTCATTGCCTGGCACTATCAGGGCAACCCCCAGATGCCTGATGCGGAATCGGTGGTGAGAAACCACCTGCTGCAGTTTGCCGAACTAATGCTGTTTCTGCTGGTGGTGATGACCTACATCAACGCCATGAATGAGCGCCGCCTGTTCCTTGCACTGCATCACTGGATGGTCTTCAAAGGATTCAGCTATCGCCAGCTTTTCTGGTTGAGCGGCGCCATCAGCTTCTTTGCTTCACCCTTTCTTGACAACCTGAGCACCCCCCTGCTGGTCGGCACCGCCATCCTGACCCTGGCACGGGAGCACAACCGGTTTGTCGGTCTGGCCTGTATCAATATTGTGGTCGCCACTAACGCCGGGGGGGTCTTCACCCCTTCTGGGGATCTCTCAACACTGATGGTCTGGCAACACAGAATCCTGACCCCGCAAGGGATGCTCGACTTCCCCAACCTACTGAGCCTCGCGCTACCTGCCCTGCTGGCCTGGCTGGTACCAACTCTGCTGATGCACCCCTTCGTTCCCCGGGGAAGACTCCCCCAACAACACCCCGAGCCCTGCCTGCGGCGAGGCGCATTTATCGTTCTACTACTGCTGCTTGCCACCATCGCCACAGGCATCACCTTCGCCCACTATCTCGACCTACCCGCCGCAATCGGCATGATGACCGGCCTCGCCTACCTGCAATTCTATGGTTACTACCTGAAACGCACCCACCAGTTACCTGAGCACAACGGTGATCTACAATCCGGACCGATCGACTCACCCGATCCATTCGACTTTTTTCACGGCGTCGCTCGCAGCCAGTGGGACAGTCTGTTGTTCCTGGCCGGACTGGTACTGTGTATCGGCGGCCTCGCCCACCTCGGCTGGCTTGCCAGCGCGGAGTCACTACTCTACGGCAATTTCGGACCGACCACCGCCAACATCATGATCGGTCTCTATTCTGCAGCCATCGAAAACATCACCACCATGCTTGGCGTGCTGGCGATGGAACCACAGATGTCGCTTGGCCAATGGCAATTGATCACCCTCACCACCGGCACCGGTGGCAGCCTGTTGGCCATAGGTTCGGTCGCCGGTGTGGTGCTGATGGCCCAGGCAGGAGAGCGCTACACATTTTTCAGCCACCTCAAGTGGACCCCCGCCATCGCTCTCGGCTATTTCATCGCTATTGCCGCCCATGTTTGGCTCAACGCCGCACTCTTTTGAGCGCGCTGGACCAGTCCGAGGGGTTGAGCTGAATGCCACCACTATTCCATCTGGTTCGCTGGAAAAGCGGAATCGCCGTGGTATAGTTGGCCCCATTCTTTCAGCCGCCCTCCGGTAGTTACCGGGAGATCGGGCATAAATTCGGATTATTCCGGGACTATTCAGAACGAATACCAAGGGGAGTTATTCATGTCTAAAAAGCATCCGATCGTAGCGGTGACCGGCTCTTCCGGTGCCGGCACCACCACCGTCAAGCGTGCCTTTGAGCACATCTTCTTTCGCGACGGGATTACCCCTGCAGTCATCGAAGGTGACAGCTTTCACCGTTACGATCGCGCCCAGATGCGCGAAAAAATTGCAGAGGGCATGAGCCACTTTGGCCCCGAAGCCAACCGCTTCGACAAAATCGAGGAGCTGTTCAAAACCTACGGCGAAACCGGTTTGGGCCAGAAGCGCTACTACCTGCACAGCGCGGAAGAGGCCGCCGAACACAATGCACGCCTTGGCATCGACAAAAAACCTGGCGAATTCACCCCCTGGGAGTCGGTTCCAGAGGGCACCGACCTGCTCTTCTACGAAGGTCTGCACGGCTTGGCGGTGGACGGCGATGACGATGTCGCCCAGCATGTTGACCTGGGTGTCGGCGTAGTACCGATCGTCAACCTGGAGTGGATCCAGAAGATCTTTCGCGACAACGCCGAGCGTGGTTACAGCGAGGAGGCAATCGTCGACACCATCCTGCGTCGCATGCCCGACTACATCAACCACATCACGCCACAGTTCTCGCGCACCGACATCAACTTCCAGCGCGTTCCCACCGTGGATACATCCAACCCCTTTATCGCCCGTGATATCCCAACTCCGGACGAGAGCTTCGTGGTGATCCGCTTCAAGGATCCAAAAAAGTTTGACACCGACTTCCGCTACCTGCTCTCGATGATCGACGGCTCCTTCATGTCTCGTCGTAATTCCATCGTGGTGCCCGGCGGCAAGATGGGCTTCGCCATGGAGATCATCCTGCAGCCGATCATCGAGCAGATGATGGACTCACGTCACGTCTGAGCACTCACTTCAGACTAGCAAGAAGCCGCGGCTGCGTAGGCACCGCGGCTTTTTTGTGCCCGTCATCTGGGGATGACATGCCACATCCAGACAAACAGTCATAGCAAACAACACACAAAGAGATGTGACAGCCTCCGCAAAAAACGATTTATTTTCCTAACACAATGCGCTAGTTTACGGAACGCACCCGCATCGACAGACCACAGCCCCAGCAGAAGTAGAAGCAGGAGAGAGGCCATGGGTTACGGCTTGAGCATTGTTAAACCACCAATTCCACTCGATAGTGACGCGGCTTGGGACGTCTATGACGAGATCCTGGATGAGATGGATCAGCTGCCAGGCGACCCGGCAGAGGAGTTTCTCAGCCTGATCAACGAACTCACCAGCTACTACCCCGAACAGACCAAAGGGAGAACAGAGACCGCCGAACGTTGCCCATGGGTCTCCCTCCCAATAGAACGCTATGCCGGCTGGGATATGCTCGACCTCACCATCTCCTTCTCCATGGCCTCCGAAGTCGTCCCATTCGTCATCAAAAAAGCCAACCAACAAGGGCTGGTGGTATTCGACAGGCTGAGCGAAAAGGTGCACCACCCCTGAACCGCTCCCGGAGCACGCCGCTCTCAAGGCTTTTGGCAAACCAGGCCCTACCAAACTCACCCGGCACACTATCTCAGCAAGACCCGCTATCGAAGGATAGCTGCGTGGCTTACTCTGGTTGATGGCCGTAGTATTGGTCGCTCGGTTTTTCTCACATAGACAGAGAGGAGTGAGTCATGCAGATCTGGGTCGATGCCGATGCCTGCCCCAAAGTGATCAAAGAGATCCTGTTCCGCGCCGCAGAGCGCACCGGCACCAGCTTGACGCTGGTCGCCAACCAGCCAATGCAGACACCACCCTCGCGGCTGATTCGCTCGATCCAGGTCTCCGCCGGCTTCGACGTGGCCGATGACGAGATCGTCAGGCTGGTCAACAGTGGCGATCTGGTGATCACCGCCGATATCCCACTAGCTGCCGAGGTGATCGAAAAGGGAGGGTGCGCCCTCAGCCCCCGCGGGGAACGCTTCACCCCCGAGAACATCAGACCACGCCTCAACATGCGCGACTTCATGGACACCATGCGCGCCAGCGGCGTCAATACCGGCGGACCACCGCCCCTCAGCCAGAGCGATCGCCAGGCCTTCGCCAACCACCTCGACCGGCTACTGGCAGAAATGGCCAAGGGTTGAGTTCAGCCCAGCCGGGACTCGAACCAGGGAAGCAACTCATCAATGCCCGTAGCGGCTACTGGCGCCGCCTTCGGCAGTTGCCAGAGCCGCTCCAGAGTATCCCCGATTGCCCCCCGCAGCAGCGCTTGCGGTTCAATATCCAGCACCCTGCCGTGACGCCGCAGCCACTGCAACAGGTAGGGCTGCTCCGGCCAGTCGCCGCGCGACATGCAGAGCACCGGCAAACGGTTGATTACCGCCTCACTAATCATGCCGTAGCCTGGCTTAAGGATCACCGCATCACAACTGCCAAGCACCGAACCAAAACGCTGTTCAAGCGCCTCCCACACCAGCACATCGCGGCGACGGACCTGCCAGCTCTGCGGCACGATCCAGCGAATCCCCTCGCGTTCCGGCCAGTGCTGAAAATCAATCCGAGTGTCAAAGCCGCCCAGACTCACCAACACCAGCCGGGTCTGATCAGACAGGTCACATGCCTTGAAGAGTTGCCGTCGAACTGAGGCGTGTGGCACCACTAGCGGCCCCACGTCGACACCATTCTCAAGCCAGGGCATCGGCATCGACGGCGTGAAACGAAAGAAGATATCAGCCTGCTGATAGCTCTCCTCAATCTGCCCCCGGATCACCTGACCACCCGGCTTACGGCCGCAGAAGTGACCGTAGATATCCGCCCAGTTGAGAGAGCACCCAGCGGCACAGGGTAGCCCTTCCAGGCGTGCTGCACTGAGCACCGTATAAGGCGCATCGGCAAACACTAGATCGGGGCGCTGTCTGCGCAGCAGTGCACGCCAGCTCTGCAAGTGACTCTGCCAGTCGCGATGGTACTCACGATAGGCGTAATGCGCCGCGTCAACATCAACCTGCAGAGCAGAGTGCATCGGCATGCCAGGATCACAAGCGATGCGCAGCAGTTCGAAGTGGCCGGCAAACCGACGCCGCAGGAACGGCTCGGGAAGGTCGGTGGCAAGGGTCAGTCGCAGTCGGGGCAGCCGCTGCCGCAGTGCATTCACCAGCACCGAGGTCTGTGCCGCATGTCCAAAGCCATGACCGGAGATAGCCGCAAGCAGATGTACCATGCTGCTCAGCCTGGCAAAGCCGCTTGCGCTTCAGCCATCACCCGACACCATCCAACTCGACCTGCCATCTTGCCAGACTCCTCCCTTGTAACTTCTTAATATTCGATTAGATTTCTAGAAACAGGCCGCATCAAGACGGCAACAAAAAACATCACAAAGCGTTGCTTGGGGAGGCCCCATGGATATCTCACTCGATAGTGTACTCTTCTGGAGCGGACTGGGACTGCTGCTGGTCGGACTGTTTGTCTTTCTCACCGGCAAAAGCACGGCAGACGGAAAGAAAAAGAACAACAACCGCTTCGAGGCATTTGGCATCAAGGTCGATGTCAACAACCCTTCGCTGGTGCTGATCATCCTCGGCGGCGTGATGATGCTCGCCCCGATTATGATGCAGCAGGAGAGAGCGGAGACCACGCAGTACAGTCCCCCACCCCTGGAGCCTGTCAGCCAGACAGAACAGGCCCTTGCCGAGGCCCCACCGCCGCCGACCATAGCAGCCCCACCACAGCAAACCGCCCCCCAAGCCAGGCAGAAAACCACTGATAAGATCAGCCCCCCAGCCGAACCAAAACCCGCCAAACTGGAGAGCAACAAGCCGCTGATGAAGCAACAGCCAGCGCCATCTCGGCCCATCCAAACAACCACCAAGCCCGTCAAAAAAATAGCGACACCGCCCCCAGCCTCACCCTCGATCGCCAGCGCGAGCGCACAGAGAGCGAAATCCAGCGCCGCCAAACTGCCGGCGAGCACCCCACCCGCCATACCGGTTCCAGCGCCTGCACCCAAGATGATGCTGGTGCTGGTCCAGGCCGATGTCAGTTACGAGGCCGGCATCCGTGATGAGACGCCCAACAGCTACGCAAACAAGATCGCAGCGGAACTGGCGGCACGGGTCGAGCAGCAGATCGATGCCCCACTACGCATCAAGTCGATGGCACGTGATCAGCTGAGATCGCAGCTGCGCGGAGGTAAACAAGCCTACCGGCAACTCTGCCGCTCCCATCAGAGCGACCTGCTACTACTCGGAGATCTAGAGGTGCCGTTCGGCTGGTCCGACATCGAATCCGCCTACTGGCCCGACCTGACGCTGCATCTGGTCAACTGCGACAGCACGCGCAACCGCAAGCGCAAGCATGCCCATCTCAATCCCGCACATAACGACCGCTTCCCATTTCAGGTGGAGCTGAGCAGGTACACAAATGAGTTTCTGGCAGACAACCGCTCGATGCTAGAGCGCTGAGCCGGGAGAGGACGACCGAATCAGTCGTACTCGCGATCTTTCCAGTTGCGCAGCGCGGTGAAGATCGCCTCTTGGCTCGTCAAGGCGTGCCCCGCGTAGCGTCCGGCAGCGGTCCGCACCTGCGCCTGATCGCCGCGCAGGAAGGGGTTGGTGGCAAGCTCCAGCTGTAGCGTCGAGGGCAGTGTCGGCAGACCTCGCTCTCGACGCGCCTGCTCATCGCTGATGCGCTGTTTTATCGCCTCATTCTGAGGTTCCACCCATTCGGCAAATCCCAGGTTGGCCAGGGTGTACTCATGAGCGCAGTAGATACGCGTTTCGGCGGGCAGCGCAGCGATCCGCAACAGGGAGTGGGCCAACTGCTCGTGGGTACCATCGAAGACCCGGCCGCAGCCGGCGGCAAACAGAGTATCGCCGCAAAATAGCGCCCCTTCACCCAGATAGGCGATATGGGTAGCGGTGTGGCCAGGCACATCCATCACCTCAAGCGTCACACCCAACCCGGGCAGTTCGAGCCGATCCGCCTCGCGCAGCGGGTGATCGAGGGCATTGATCGACGCCCCAGCCGGCCCATAAACCGGGATGCCGGGATAGGCCTGCAGCAGCTCTGGCACGCCACCGATGTGGTCGTAGTGATGGTGGGTGAGGAGGATCGCCCCCAGCTGCAGGCCATCGGCCTGCAGCCGCTCCAGCACCGGCGTCTCATCACCGGGATCAACCAGCGTGACCAGCGCCGAATCCTCTGAGCTGAGCATCCAGATGTAGTTATCATCAAAGGCGGGAATCGGTTCTATCTGCAGCATTGCGCGAGAGAATCCTGGAATCAGGCGGAGGTCTGATAGACGCTGGCGGGTAACTCTTTCAGCGCCCCGCTCACCGAATCGAGCACACCCCGCAGATCGAGGCCACACTCGGCCAGTTGCTGCTGTTGGGTGGCATGGTGGATAAATCGGTCGGGCAGCCCCAGGTTGAGCAGCCGCACACTATGGCCGATGTGCGCCAGATATTCGTTGACCGCGGAGCCGGCACCGCCCTGGACCTGGTTCTCCTCCAGCGTCACTAGCAATTCGTGGCGGCTGGCCAGATCCAGGACCAGTGCCTCGTCCAGGGGTTTGACGAAGCGCATGTCGGCGACTGTCGCATCGAGCTGCTCGGCCGCCGCCAGCGCGGTCTGCAGCAGACTACCAAAGCTGAGCAGCGCTACCCGGCAGCCCTCGCGGCGCAGCCGCCCCTGTCCCAGCTCGAGGGGCTTGGCCGGCTGCTCCACTTCCGCCCCGGTACCACCGCCACGCGGATAGCGCACCATTGCCGGCCCCGGATAGTCGTAGGCGGTCTGCAGCATGCGGCTGCACTCGTTCTCATCTGAGGGCGCCATGATCAGCATGTTGGGCAGCACCCGCGCATAGCTAAGATCAAAACTCCCCGCATGGGTCGCCCCGTCCGCGCCCACCTGGCCGGCCCGATCCACCGCCAGGGTGACATCCAGGTTCTGCAGCACGACATCGTGGATCAACTGATCGTAGGCGCGCTGTAGAAAACTAGAGTAGATCGCCACCACCGGCTTGGCCCCCTCGCAAGCCATGCCCGCCGCCAGAGTCAGGGCATGCTGCTCAGCGATGCCGACATCGAAATAGCGTTTCGGAAAGCGCCGTGCAAACTCCACCATACCGGAGCCCTCGCACATCGCCGGGGTGATCGCCAGCAGGCGCTCGTCCTTTTCCGCCGTGGCGCAGAGCCAATCGCCAAAGATCTGCGTATAGCTGGGGCCGCCACCACCCTTTGTCATCTCGCCAGTGGCCGGATTGAAGGGGGTCACGCCATGGTAGGCAATCGGGCTCTCCTCTGCCGGCTCATAACCGCGCCCCTTCTGGGTCACCACGTGCAGCAAGCAGGGCCCGCTCAGTTTGCTCATGTTGCGCAGGGTCGGCACCAAAGTATCCAGGTCGTGGCCATCGATCGGGCCGATGTAGTTGAAGCCCAGCTCCTCGAACATGGTGCCCGGCAGTACCATGCCCTTCATGTGCTCCTCCCAGCGTCCCATCAGTTCACTGACTTGGGAGGGCAAATGGCTCAGTAGTGATTTGCCACCCTCACGCATGCCGGTGTAGAGCGTGCCGGAGAGCAACCGCGAGAGGTGATTGCTGAACGCACCCACCGGTTTAGATATCGACATCTTGTTGTCGTTGAGCACCACCAACAGATCCTGATCCAGCACCCCGGCATGATTTAACGCCTCAAATGCCATGCCGGCGCCGATCGAACCATCGCCGATCACCGCTACCACCTTGCGCGACTCACCCTTGCGCCGGGCTGCCACCGCCATCCCCAAAGCGGCGCTGATGGAGGTGCTGGAGTGGCCAGTGCCGAAGGTGTCATAGTCACTTTCGGAACGTTTTGGAAAGCCGGATGGCCCGCCCTGCTGGCGCAGTTTCGCCATCTGCTCACGTCGACCGGTGAGGATCTTGTGTGGATAGGCTTGGTGACCCACATCCCAGATCAGGCGATCCTGCGGGGTGTTGAAGACGTAGTGGAGGGCGATGGTCAACTCAACCACGCCGAGCCCGGCCGCCAGATGACCGCCGGTGCGGGAGACGCTTTCGATCAGGAAGCGGCGCAGTTCCAGGGCCAGCAGAGGCAACTGCTTGGGTTCGAGCCGTCGCAGATCCTGCGGCAGATCGACCTGTTCAAGCAGGCTGTAGCTCCCCTGCTCCGTATCGCTGTGATGATTGGACACGCCAACCCCGCTCCTGAATTGATGGTGTGATCCCGCCCGCCGACTGAGCCGAAACCAGGCAGATGGTAATGACCCAGTTTAACCCAGTGGAAAGAGATAAGCATTCACACCGGATCAGATCGGGCTCTCACTGATCTGTTTTGCCTGGGCGAGCACAAAATCGTGGAACGCCGTCGCCGCCGGCGAAAGCCGCTTGCCGCGCCGGTAAACCATGTACCACTGCCGCTGGATTGGAAAGCCCTCCACATCGAGCACCAGCAGACGACCGGTCTCGAGTTCCAATTCAATGGTGTGCCGCGACACGACCCCCAGCCCCATGCCAGCCCGCACCGCCTGTTTGATCGCCTCGTTACGGGTCATCTGCATGCCACCACGCAGCACCAGACCACGATCATTAAAAAAACGTTCCAGCGCCAGGCGGGTACCCGATCCCGCCTCACGCATCACGAAGGTCTGTTCAGCCAGCCGTTCAAGCGGGATCGGCTGCTGAGACTCCAGCGGATGGCTGGGTGGCGCAACCACCACCAGCGGGTTCTCCATAAACGGCTCAGACTCCAGATCAAGCGCCTCCGGCGGGCTTCCCATCAGTACAATATCGGTCTCGTTGGCCTCCAGCAGCTCCATCAGACACTTGCGATTAGTCACGTTGAGGCGCAGTTCGATGCCGGGATAGTGGCGGTGAAACGCCGCCAGCAGGCGTGGTGCAAAATAGTTGACGGTACTCGCCACCGCGATATCAAGATGGCCGGTCTCCGCCCCTTTCAGCGCATCCAGCACCTCCTCCATCTCCTCAAAAGTCTGAAAGATGGTGCGGGCATATTGGGAGACCTCGTGGCCCGCCTCGGTGAGCTGGATCTTTTTCCCCATCTGCTCAAACAGCGGCAGCCCCACCGACTCTTCCAACTGCTTGACCTGCATCGACACCGCCGGCTGGCTGAGGTGGAGGGAGCGAGCCGCCTGGGTATAGTTAAGGTGCTGCGCCACCGCCTGAAACACTTTTAGCTGACGCAAGGTTAGATGCATCATCGTCCTGCTCCTGTCTAGATAAACCGCCCTGCCACCAGCCAACAAGACAAGCAGGGATGGTCAGACCAAGCACTCCAGTCTAACCATAAGATTTACCTTATCATGCTGATCAAAACATTTTAGTTTATTTATATGTGCACCGAGGGTAAGGTCACACCCCAGTTTCCACCATGATGTGGAATCGATAGGCAGAGACCTCGCGGTTTCGCCGACAATCAACACAATCGACTCGATATGGAGTAGATCAACATGGCATTAGACCAAACCAATCGTTATTCAGACCTGAGTCTGAAAGAAGACGAGCTGATCGCAAGCGGTGACTACGTACTTTGCGCCTACCTGATGAAGCCAAAGTCCGGCTACGGTTACCTGGAAGCTGCTGCTCACTTTGCAGCTGAGTCCTCCACCGGCACCAACGTGGAAGTCTCTACCACTGATGACTTCACCAAGGGTGTTGACGCGCTGGTCTATGAGATCGATGAAGCCAAAGAGCTGATGAAGATCGCCTACCCCGTTGACTTATTCGATATCAACATCATCGACGGGCGTGCCATGCTGGCATCGTTCCTGACCCTGACCATCGGTAACAACCAGGGTATGGGCGATATCGAATACGCCAAGATGCTCGACTTCTACATGCCACCCAAATACCTGCGCCTGTACGACGGTCCTGCGGTCAACATCCAGGATATGTGGCGCATTCTGGGGCGTCCAATTGAGAATGGTGGTTACATCGCCGGCACCATCATCAAACCCAAACTGGGCCTGCGTCCCGAGCCCTTTGCTGAAGCGGCATACCAGTTCTGGCTGGGCGGTGACTTCATTAAGAACGACGAGCCCCAGGGTAACCAGCCCTTCTCCCCCATGAAGAAGACCATCCCGCTGGTGGCAGACGCCATGCGTCGCGCCCAGGATGAGACTGGCGAAGCCAAGCTCTTCTCCGCCAACATCACCGCTGATGATCCAGCCGAGATGATTGCCCGTGGTGAGTTCGTCCTCGAGACCTTCGGTTTTGAGGCCTCTCAGGTTGCCTTCCTGGTTGATGGTTACGTAGCCGGTCCTACCGCTGTTGCCACCGCCCGTCGCAACTTCCCCAACCAGTTCCTGCACTTCCATCGTGCCGGTCACGGTGCGGTCACCTCTCCCCAGAGCAAGCGTGGTTACACCGCTTTCGTACACATCAAGATGACCCGTCTGCTGGGTGCATCCGGTATGCACGTCGGCACCATGGGCTACGGCAAGATGGAAGGCGAAGCCAGCGACAAACTGATCGCCTACATGATCGAGCGTGACAGCGCCGATGGTCCTTTCTACCATCAGGAGTGGGCTGGCATGAAACCCACCACCCCGATCATCTCCGGCGGCATGAACGCCCTGCGTCTACCCGGCTTCTTCGAGAACCTGGGCCACGGCAACGTGATCAACACCGCAGGTGGTGGTGCTTACGGTCACATCGACAGCCCGGCGGCTGGTGCTGTCTCCCTGCGTCAGGCCTACGAGTGCTGGAAAGAGGGTGCAGACCCGGTCGAGTACGCGAAAGAGCACAAAGAGTTCGCTCGCGCCTTCGAGTCCTTTCCGCACGATGCGGACGCTATCTTCCCCGGATGGCGCGACAAGCTGGGCGTACACAAGTAATCGAACGGTTACTGTACATCCAGTGCAAAAAAGCCCCGCTTCGGCGGGGCTTTTTTTATCCCCTGACTTTACTCGCGCGCGCCCAGCCACACATCTGCTACCCTTTCTTCCCCAAACACAGGGCGGCCAAGCAGCACATTGAGCACAGACCACAAAAGCAACCAACGCATCCTCCGGGCGGGTGAACGCGCCGCTCACTATTTCACCGAGGGTTACTGCTGTTCCGAGGCGATCATGCTCGCCATGAGCGACGTTTATCCCAACGGCGCCAAGGCCGAGATTGCCGGCGTTGGCAGCGGATTGTGTGGTGGCATGGGCAACAAAAAGGCCACCTGCGGCGTCTTCACTGGCGGGGCGGCGGCACTCGGGCTAGTGGCGGGAAAAGCTCCGCAGAAAGGCGGCAACAAACAGATCCGGGAATTGGCCTCGCGCTACCACGAGACACTAGAACAGGAGGCCGGAGGGCAGATCTGCGAAGAGATCCTCAAGCAGATGGGCATACGTAACCTGAACAAACGCCTGTGCAGAAAACTGACCCGCCGCGGCAGCGAACTACTGGCCCAACTGATCGAACAGAGCGAGCTATCAACGCGCCCCAATTCAGGTAAATAAAAACCTGCCGGCAGACAATGCCCAAAAGAAATAATTTATAGCTGTGATAAAAAAGTCTTGATAATTTAGTATTTGCTTATATACTACTCATCCATCGGGTCACTGAGACCAACAACCTAAATAACAAGCTTTTTAACTTTACTTAACAGGTAATCAATCATGAAAAAAATCATCGCTATCGCTGCTCTGATCGCTTCCACCCAGGCCAACGCTTTCTGGGGTTTCAACGACAACAACGGCATGTTCGACGGCATGGGTGACGGAGACATGGCCTTCAACATGAGCTTCTCCGGTAACACTCGCGGCAACGCCAACAACAGCTACCGTGGTTACGGCTACAACGCTCCCTACGGTTACGGCTACGCCCCCTACTACGCACCTGTCGCTCCGATGGCTCCGACTGCACAGCCTGAAGCTGTAAAATAAGATCGGGGCTCCTCCCTCCTGATCGAAAGGGCGCTCATTGCGAGCGCCCTTTTTTATTGCCTCCAGCCCATCACCAAGCTACACGCTTTTTCACGCCTGCTTCACTGAGTGAATCCGAACGTCTTGAGCACCAAGGGCCATTCAGTTCGATTTTTTAACGAACTTGGTCAGAATGACGATCTGCTGTCCATTCACACGCCCCTCAATCTGCTCCGGATTATCCGCCACCAGAGAGATACCACGCACAGCCGTGCCGCGTTTGGCGGTAAAGTTCGCCCCTTTTACGTTCAGATCCTTGGTCAGGGTTACCGTGTCACCCGCCTCCAGCAGCGCACCGTTGCTATCGAGATGTCTGACGCCAGACTCGTCGCTCTCACCTTCGCCCGTCGCCTGCCCCCAGGCCAGGGTCTCCTCATCCAGATAGAGCATATCGAGCAGCTCCTGGGGCCAGCCCTCGCCACTCAGGCGGGTCAGCATCCGCCAGGCCATCACCTGCACTGCCGGCACCTGGCTCCACATGCTGTCATTCAGACAACGCCAGTGATGCACATCGACCCTATCCGGGTTTTCGATCTGCTCACGACAACTGTTGCAGATCAGCACACACTCATCGACACCACCAGTTGAGGTAGGCGGCACGGCATAGACCCCCAGCCCCTCCGTTGCGCCACACAATTCACATTTCGATTCGCTACGCGCGTGTAATGCCTTCTCTGTACTCATCTATTTCGACCGTTCAAAAGGAAAAACCCATTATGCCAAAAGGGCGCGGAGCTGGCTGGAATGACCTGGAATGGCTGTCAGGGAACAATGCGGTTCAGTCTTCGCCAAGCGTCTGGTCGATCAGTTCGATCCAATGCTGCACCGGCTGTTCAGAGGCAGAGCCGAGATGGAGCTGACACCCCACGTTGGCGGTGACGACCCGCTCGGGATCGTCGCCGCAGAGTGCCGCCAGCTTGTTATCACGCAGGCGTCTGCTCATCTCCGGCTGGAGGATCGAATAGGTGCCTGCCGAGCCGCAGCAGAGGTGGCTATCCTTTGTGGTCGCCAGATCGACACCAAGACGGGTCAGAATCCCCTCCACCACGCCAGATAGCTGCTGGGCGTGCTGCAGAGTACAGGGGCAATGCACTGCCACCTTACCTGGATCGACCTGCAGCTTGAGTAGTGTGAGATCCTCAGCCTGCACCACCTCGCTCAGATCCTTTGCCAGCGCAGCAACCCGTACTGCCCGCTCCGCATAGTGCGGATCGTTGACCAGCAGCTCACCATACTCCTTGATCATCGCACCGCAGCCAGAGGCGGAGATGACGATCGCCTCGGCGCCTGCCTCGATCTGCGGCCACCAGGCGTCAACATTGCTGCGCACCTGGTCAAGGCTATCCCGGTGGGCACCCAGATGGTAGTCGACCGCGCCGCAGCAACCCGCCGCTGGCGCCACAACCAGCGAGATGCCGAGCCGGTCGAGCACCCGGGCGGCGGCGGCATTGGTATTTGGTGTCGTCACCGACTGGACGCACCCCTCCAGCAACAGCATGCGGCGCGGATGGCGTAGCGCAGGACGAAGTCCGGCTGACTGTTTGACTGGCACCTGCCGCTGCAGCCCGACGGGCAGTAGCGGACGCAGCCACTGGGCGGGGCGCAGCAGAGCGGCAAACCGTTTCGGATAGGGCAATACTCTACGCAACCCCCAGCGCTTCAGGCGATCAATCACACCACGTCCGACCCGCTTTTCGGTGATCTCCCTGCCGATCTCCAGCAGCCGTCCATAGCGCACCCCGGAGGGACAGGTGGTTTCACAGGCGCGACAGGTGAGGCAGCGGTCGAGGTGAAGCAGGGTGCATTCACTGACCGGCTCCCCCTCCAGCAGCTGTTTGATCAGATAGATACGCCCGCGCGGGCTATCCAGCTCATCCCCCAGTAGTTGATAGGTGGGACAGGTGGCGGTGCAGAAACCGCAGTGGACGCAGGCACGCAGGATCTGCTCTGCCTCCTGGCCCTCAGGGGTTGCCAAAAAGGTGCTAAGAAGAGAGGTCTGCATCAGAGTTCCCGGTAGAGCCGGCCTGGGTTGAAGATGCCTTGAGGATCGAAACCCCGCTTCAGATGACGCTGGAGTTGCATCACCGCCGGAGGCAGCGGATGGAATACCTCGCCACTGCGATCACCACCACGGAACAGACTGGCGTGGCCTCCAGCCTGACTCGCCATCTGCCGAATCGATACGGCATCCGCATCAGCGCGCAGCCAGCGCTGCGCCCCACCCCAGTCGATCAGCTGCTTGCCGGGCAACGCCTGAGGCGGTGCAGCAGACGACAGGGAGAGGCGCCACAGCGGCAGCGTCGACTGGAAGAAGCCGTAACGCTGCTCGCGCATCTGGGTCCAGAAATCGACGCCCTCAAGCCGCTCCCCACCAAGCCGACCAGCGCCAGCACGCACCACCGCCGATGCGCCGGAGAGACGCAGATAGAGCTGCAATCCATCATGACAGGCGGCGCTGATCGGCAGCGACTGAGCCGCCCACTGGTTCATCAATCGGATCGCCTGCTGCGGTGTCTGCTCCTGCACCAGGGTGATCTCCTGTTCCGGACGCGGCAGCACCTTGAGGCTGACATCGAGGATCAGTCCGAGAGTGCCCATGGCACCGCACATCAGCCTCGAGATGTCGTAACCAGCAACATTTTTCATTACCTCGCCACCAAAACGCAGCCGCTCACCCCGGCCGTTGATGATGCGAGTACCGAGAACAAAATCGCGGGCCGCCCCGGCGAAGGGACGACGCGGCCCGGAGAGACCACAGGCGATGGTGCCGCCGAGGGTGGCGGTCTCGCCAAAACGGGGCGGCTCGAAGCCGAGCATCTGCTCCTGCTCCGCCAGCGCCGCCTCGAGCTCGACCAGCGGAGTGCCGGCGCGGGCGGTAACCACCAACTCCTTCGGCTCATAGTTGATGATACCGCTGTGGCCACTGATCTCCAGCGGGGTACCGCTCGGCTCACGACCATAGAAGCGCTTGCTGCCACCGCCGCGCAGCTCCAGCGGGGTGCCGTTCGCAATCGCCTCGCACACCGCCTGCACCAACGTTTGAGTCAGATCGCTCATCTCACCCCCCCCCGCCGGCTCGGGGCAGTCAGGGTGTCGCTGCCGAGGCTCTTGTATTCGGAGCAGTGGCGTGGCTGGGGGATCGCCTTGCCGGGATTGAGCAGCCCATCAGGGTCGAAAGCACGCTTCACGGCGCGGAACTGCTCCAGCTCCGCCGGGCTGAACTGCACGCACATCTGATGCAGTTTCTCGTGACCCACCCCGTGCTCGCCAGTGATGGTGCCGCCGACCCGCACGCTCAGTTCGAGGATCTCAGCCCCCAGATCCTCTGCCCGTTTGAGCTCGCCAGGCTGGTTGGCATCGAATAGGATCAACGGGTGCAGATTACCGTCGCCGGCGTGGAAGACGTTGGCCACCGCTAAGCCGTAGTGTTCGGAGAGGCGGCTGATGCCAGTCAGCACCTCCGCCAGGCGTTTGCGCGGCACAGTGCCGTCCATGCAGTAGTAGTCGGGAGAGAGTCGTCCCACCGCCGGGAAGGCCGACTTGCGCCCCTTCCAGAAGAGCTGCCGTTCCGCCTCATCACGGGCAGTACGCACCTCGGTTGCCCCGACCTGCAGCAACAGATCGTGGACCAGTTTGAGGTGCACCGAGACCTCTTCGTTGATCCCATCCAGCTCGCAGAGCAGGATCGCCGCTGCATCTTTTGGATAACCGGCATGGGCAAACGCCTCGGCGGCACGAATCGCCAGGCCATCCATCATCTCCAAGCCGGCCGGGATGATGCCGGCGGCGATGATCTCCCCCACCGCATCGGCGGCCAGGGCCAGATCGTCGAAGGCGGCTAGCAGCACCTGGGCCCGCTCGGGGGCCGGCAGCAACTTCACCACCACCTCCACGACGATGCCAAGCATCCCCTCGGAACCGTTCAGCAGCGCCAACAGATCGTATCCGGGAGTGTCAAGCGCACCACTGCCAAGAGTGATCAGCTCGCCCTCGGCGGTGACCAGCTTCAGCTCCAGGATATTGTGTACGGTAAGACCGTACTTCAGGCAGTGGACCCCACCGGAATTCTCCGCCACATTGCCGCCGATGGTACAGGCGATCTGCGATGAGGGATCGGGGGCGTAGTAGAGGCCGTGCGGGGCAACCGCCTGGGAGATCGCCAGGTTCCGCACCCCCGGCTCGACCCGTGCGGTACGTGCCAGCGGGTCGATCTCGAGGATTCGGTTGAACTTCGCCAACCCCAGCAGCACCCCGTCAGCCAGCGGCAATGCCCCACCGGAGAGCCCGGTGGCAGCCCCCCGCGCCACCACAGGCACCCGCTGTTGGTGACACAATCGCACCACCTGTTGCAGCTGCTCCAGCGTCTCCGGCAGCACCACCAGCAACGGCATCTGCCGGTAAGTGGGCAAGCCGTCGCACTCATAGGGATGCAGCGCCTCAGGCTCATGGATTAGCGCCTCGGCGGGCAGCAACGTCTTCAGTGCAGCCAGCAACTGCGCCTTTTTTTGTTCTCTCTGTTCAGCACTCATCGCACATTGCTGTCACTCTTCCTGGGGACTCGTATTAGGTCGGACTGCACCCGACATTAGCCTTGGTTTCAATCAATGACACCAAGCGGCCACGGACCGTCCTAAAGCCCAACCTATAATAAATGAGTGATAAGGATACCGTTTTGCCCTTACAGAGCGGGAGCACAACACCCCAACAGTTCTCAGGGTCTTATCCCTCCCTGCCACTTCGGGCGCCTCCCCCCATCGGCACAGCTATAACCTTTTATTTAACCTATGATCACAAAAAATTAGTTCAGCTTATGGTTGTGATTGGCTATGCTGCCAACCATCCGACAGCGAACAGAGACCGCACTGGAGTCATCATGAGCGCCAATACCGATCAGTATCTCATTACCGAAGAACCCTACTACCAGCCCCAGGGGGACGAGGTCGCCCTCTATCAGGCGGCCTACGAGGAACGCCTGCCAGTGATGGTGAAAGGCCCCACCGGCTGCGGCAAGTCCCGCTTTATCGAGCACATGGCCTGGAAGTTGGGCAGGCCGCTGATCACTGTCGCCTGTAACGAGGACATGACCGCCTCCGACCTGGTCGGCCGCTATCTGCTCGACGCCGACGGCACCCGCTGGCTCGACGGCCCGCTCACCGTGGCCGCCCGCATCGGCGCCATCTGCTATCTGGATGAGGTGGTTGAGGCGCGCCAGGACACCACCGTGGTGATCCATCCCCTCACCGACCACCGCCGCACCTTGCCGCTCGACAAGAAGGGCGAGGTAGTCACCGCCCACCCCGACTTTCAGCTGGTGATCTCCTACAATCCCGGCTATCAGTCGCTGATGAAAGACCTCAAGCAGTCCACCAAGCAGCGCTTCTCCGCCCTCGACTTCGACTACGCCCCGGCCTCGCTGGAAGTCGGCATAGTGACCAAGGAGACCGGCATCGATGAAGCGACCGCAGGCAAGCTGGTGAAGATCGGTGAGACCGCCCGCAACCTGAAGGGCCACGGCCTCGATGAGGGCATCTCCACCCGTCTGCTGGTCTACGCCGCCCAGCTGATCAAGCGCGGCATCGAGCCGATCGCCGCCTGCCGCATGACCCTGGTGCGCCCGATCACCGACGACGCCGACATCATCGCCACCCTGGACCATGCTATCGACGCGGTCTTCGGCTGATTTTCTATTCAAGAAACGAATAAAAATATAGCCACGCATTAATGCACATCACCGCAAAAAGAACGCGAATAGACCATTTATTTTCCCGTTTGCGAAAATTTGCGGTAATTAGCGTCTATTCGCGGCTTAATCAAGCCCAGATGGTGGGGTAATGAACGCATGAGCATCAGCGAAGTCGAACTTAAAGATTACCGCGATCAACTCGGCTGCGGCTTCGAGCAGCTGGACCCGGTCTTCGGCGACTGCATGGAGGAGGCCCAAGCCCTGCTGAGCCCGGAAGGGGTCGATGCCTACCTGGAAGGCGCTTCGATGGCCTGTAAGATCGGCCGCGGCGTGGAACCGGTGATCGTATTCTTGGAGGAGATGCCCCAGGTCGCCGCCAGGGTTGGCGAGGCGGTCCTGCCGCTGATCTCCCAGACCGTCTGGAAGATATCTCGCACTCCCAACGGCAAGTCGATCCTGCCATTTCTGCAGGTGTTGCCAGAGGCGAGCCGCCGCCTCGGCAGCCGGGAACTGCTGACCAGTTTCATCGAACTGCTGCTCGACACAATGGACCGCACCACCGGTTCGATCCACGGCTTCCACACCACCATCCCCAGCCCTTCGCTGCCCGACCTGCTGAAAAAGATCCCCTATCTGCTCAGCCAGCTCTCCTTCGAGGGGCTCCACAACTGGATCGACTACGGGGTACGCAACTACACCAGCCATCCGCAGCGCCAGATCGACTACTTCAGCCTGCAGTCCGCCGACAGCCGTGCCATTCTGCAGCGGGAGCGTCACGGCACCCTGTTCTACGACAACGAACGCAAGCTCGACTACTACATGAAGGCGCTGTGGGAGCGCAAGGCCCAGCTCGTCCCCTACTCCGAGGGCTTCGACGAACTGCGCAAGCCGATGCCCTACTACGACCCGCTGGGCATTCGCGTCCCCGACGTCTATGACGACCTCAACGGCGTCAGTGGCATCAACCGCTATCGAGCCCTGCTCGCCCACGTCGCCGCCCACCAGACTTGGACCCGCCAGGTGGTGGCCGACAACTACAGTCCGTTCCAGCGCGTCGCCATCGAGATGTTTGAAGACTCGCGGGTGGAGTATCTGGCGATGCGGCGCTACCCCGGACTGCGCCGATTCTGGCAAGCGCTGCATCCGAAACCGATCGAGGACGACTGCGAGCCGGAGAAGGAGTCCTGCATCCGCCACCGTCTGGCAATGTTCTCCTACGCCCTACTCGACCCCGACCACGGCTATCAGAACCCCGACCTGCTAGAGTTCGTGCAGCGCTTCCACGAGATCATGGCCCAAGGTGAATCGAGCACCAAGGAGATCGCCGGCCTGGCCATCTCCTACATCGCCCGCACCCGTCGCCAGGCCGATCTCGCCGCCAACGTCTACTTCACCGACACCGAGGTCAGCTACCGCGACGACAACCGCCACATGTGGATCTTCATCGAAGAGGGCGATGAGGAGGAGATGTTCGACGCCGAGTCGAAGCGCAAGCAGTCGGAGGAAGAACTGGAAGGTCTACCGCCCCGCCACTACCCGGAGTGGGACTACAAGGCCAAGACCTACAACCCCGATTACGTCAGCCTCTACGAGAGCCTGCACCCCGGTGGCGCTGCCACCGAGATCGACGCCCTGCTGGAGAAACACAAAAGCCTGGCCAAGCAGCTGAAGCGCCTGCTCGACCTGCTCAAGCCCCAGCAGTACGTGCGCATCCGCTACCAGGAGGAGGGCTCAGAACTCGACCTCGACGTGGCGATCCGCTCCCTGATCGACTTCAAAGGCGGCGCCCAGCCCGACACCCGCATCAACATGAGCCACCGCCACGACGGTCGCGACCTAGCGGTGATGCTGTTGATCGATCTCTCCGAATCGGTGGACCAGATCCCCGCCGGCTGCGACCAGTCGATCCTGGCGCTGAGCAAGGAGGCAGTGACCCTGCTCGGCTGGGCCATCGAACAGCTCGGCGACGCCTTCGCCATTGCCGGCTTCTCCTCCAACACCCGCCACGAGGTGCGCTACCAGCACATCAAGGGCTACGGTGAAAAGTGGGACGAGCAGGTCAAGGGCCGCTTGGCCGCCATGCAGGCGGGCTGGTCGACCCGCATGGGTGCAGCGATCCGCCACGCCAGCCACTATCTGGCGGCGCGCAAGGCCGACAAAAAACTGATGCTGGTGCTCACCGACGGCGAGCCTTCCGACATCGATGTGCAGGACGACCGCCAGCTCATCGAGGATACCCGCAAAGCGGTACAGGAAGCAGACCGGGAGGGGATCTACACCTACTGCATCAACCTCGACCCCAAGGCCGATGAGTATGTAAAAGACATCTTTGGCAACCAGTACACCGTCATCGACCACGTCGACCGGCTGCCCGAACAACTGCCCAAGCTATTCATGGCGCTGACCAAATAGATTCTGCGTAGCCACTCCCGACGGAACATTCGCCGGATCGCCTTTGTCCACCCTCCCCCATAGCAGTACCGCCAGCGGCGCTGCTACAAACGGAGTGCTGATTTCATACGGCAATCGCCCCGGAGTGTGTATAATCGGCGGCTTTCCATTTCAGAAGTCGACCTTCAGGTCAAGCTGTCGCATGCAACACGAAACAGACGATCTACGCATCATTGCGATCAAGGAGCTGAGCACACCGGCTCAGGTCCACGAAGAGCTGCCGATCACCGAAACCGCCGCCGAGACCGCCTTTGCGGCGCGCCAGGCGATTCATAAAATCCTGCACGATGAAGACGACCGCCTGCTGGTGGTGGTCGGCCCCTGTTCGGTGCACGATCCGGCCGCGGCGGTGGATTACGCCCGGCGCCTGCAGCCGCTGCGCGAAGAGCTGAAGGATGATCTAGAGATCGTGATGCGGGTCTACTTCGAAAAGCCCCGCACCACCGTGGGCTGGAAGGGACTGATCAACGATCCGACCCTGGACGATCGTTTCGAGATCAACACCGGGCTGCGCCTGGCGCGCAAGCTGCTGCTGGAGATCAACGAGATGGGGATCCCGGCGGGTACCGAGTACCTCGATCTGATCAGCCCGCAATATCTTGCCGACCTGATCAGCTGGGGCGCGATCGGCGCGCGCACTACCGAGAGCCAGGCCCACCGCGAACTCGCCTCCGGCCTCTCCTGCCCGGTCGGTTTCAAGAATGCCACCAACGGCAGCATGAAGGTGGCGCTGGATGCGATCCGCTCCTCGTCACGACCGCACCACTTCCTGTCAGTCACCAAAGACGGGCGCTCCGCAATTTTCTCCACCAAGGGCAACGAAGACTGTCACGTGATCCTGCGCGGTGGCAGCCGTCCCAACTACGACTCGGAGAGCATCAATATCGCCTCCGACGAGATGGAGGCGGCTGGCCTGAAGCCACGCATGATGGTCGACTTCAGCCATGCCAACAGCCGCAAACAGCATGAGCGTCAACTGTTGGTAGGACGCGACGTGGCGAGCCAGATCAGCCGTGGCGACAGCCGTATCATGGGTGCAATGATCGAGAGTTTCCTGGTCGGCGGCCGGCAGGAGCGGGACAGCACCCGCGAGCTGACCTATGGTCAAAGCATTACCGACGCCTGCATCAGCTGGGACGAGAGTGAACCGTTGCTGCGGGAACTCGCCGCAGCGGTGCAACAGCGGAGGCAAGTCGTGAAGAGGGTCTGAGAAAAGCGGCTGGAGTCGAGGGACAATAGGCCTATAATCAGAACAGACCCCTTCCGTTGCGATCAGCACGCAAGACTGGCTGACTCCAAGCGTAACAACCTCGGCCAAGCTCCGTGTTACAGGGAAGGTATTAACCATAGGATCCCTTAAGAATGCCTGACCAAGCGATCGAGATGTTGATCGTATCGAATGCGATGTCTGAAGCGGAGAGCTACCTCTCCGCCCTGCGCAATGCAGGTATGGCCGTTCATCTGACACGTATCGATCAGGATACCAAGGCCTTCCGCAAGACCATCGACTCCGACACACCCTTCGACCTGCTACTGCTGACCACCGGGGGCAGCAGTCCCGATATCGACGTTGCCATCGGCATGATCAAAGAGGCATCGCGCGAACTTCCGCTGATCGTCCTGCAAGATGTAGAGTCCTCTGAGCCAAAGGCCACCCTGCTAGCCCAGGGCGCACGGGACGTGGTGAACCGTAAGGATACCGAGCACCTGACACTGGTGGTGCAGCGGGAGTTCGACAGCCTCACAATAGGTCGCCAACTGCAGACGCTTCGGCAACAGTTGAAGGAGACCGAGGCGCGCTGTGAAACCCTGACAGCCAATTCACGCGACGCCATCGCCTACATCTATGAAGGCATGCACGTCAAAGCCAACTCTGCTTACCTGGAGATGTTCGGCCAGCTCGGAGAGGAAGAGATCGAGGGCATGCCGATTCTCGACATGATCGCCCCCGCCAACATCAAGAAGTTCAAAAAGCTGCTGCGCCAGCTCTCCAGCGACGCCCGCCTCTCAACCAAGCTGGAGTTCAACTGCTTACACGGCGACGGCACCACATTCAATGCCCTGCTCGAGTTTTCACCGGCCAGCATCGATGGCGAACCCTGCACCCAGCTACTGATCCGCGACCAAACCAACAGCAAAGAGCTGGAAGAGAAGCTGCGCCTGCTTACCACCCAGGATCTGCAGACCGGGCTGAGCAACCGCCAACACTTCATGGACCTGCTCGAAGAGACCGCACGCCACTTCGCACAGGAAGAGGCCGCGCAGACCCTGCTCTACATCACCCTCGACAATTACCAGGATATCCGCAGCAAGGTCGGCATCGCCTCCTGTGACCAGATCCTCGGCGAGGCCGCCGAGATTCTCCGAGAGAACATCAACCAGGGCGACTTACTCGCCCGCTTTGGCGACCACACCTTCACCCTGCTAACCCAGGAAACCGATCCGCAAAAGATAGAGGCCCTCTCGCGGCAGATCTGCCAAGCGATCAAGGCCCACAAGTTTCAAGGCAGTGAGCACTACTCAGGCCCCACCAGCAGCATCGGCATCGCCTACGCCTCCCCGGAGATCAGCGGCGGGCACGATTTCCTCAATGTCGCCTACCACGCCTGTGAACAGGCCCGGTTGAATGGCGGCAACCAGTTCTACTCGGTCGAAACCCCGGCGGAAGATGATCTGGATGATGACCTGAACGGTAACGAGGCAGACCTCAGTCACCTGATCGAATATGCCCTGAGCAACGATCAGTTCCGCCTGGTCTATCAGCCCATCGTCAGCCTACAGGGCGACACCCGCGAGAACTATGCGGTACTGATCCGCCTGCTGGACCAGAATGGCGAGGAGATCCAGCCCAACTACTTCCTGAAACAGGCTGAGGAGATGGGCAAACTGCCGGAGGTGGATCGTTGGGTGATACGCAATGCAATTGCAGAGCTGGCACGACAGCGTCGCCAGGGGCACAAGATCAACTTTTTCATCAACATCTCCGGCGTCACCCTCGCTGACGACACCCTGTTGCTGTGGATCTGCGACTGTCTGCGTGAATTCGAGGCGAAAGGCCCTTGGGTGGTGTTTCAGATTAAAGACGAGGAGGCCCGCGCCCATCTCGCCCAGGTGCAGAAACTGAGTGAGGGGTTGCAGAAGATCAAGTGCCAACTCTCCATTGACCACTTTGGTCTGGCGCCAAAACCGGAGATGCTACTGCGCAACCTGCCCGTCAACTATATCCAGTTCGATCCGATGTTTGTTCATAACATCGCCAGCGACCAGAAAAAACAGGATTCGCTCAACGAGGTCAACAAGCTTGGCCAGCAGTTTGATATCAAGACCGTAGCCACCGGAGTGGAGGATGCCAACAGCCTGGCGGTGCTCTGGTCGATCGGTGTCAACTACATCCGCGGCTACTTCCTGCAGGAACCTGATCAGTCAATCAACTACGACTTCTCCTCCCACTAAGGAGCCTCTGAATAAATCTTAGCCGTACAGATTGCTGATGAAAATGCGCTGATTGGAGGCGCAAATCGCACGTAAAGCTACCACTCCCTGCTCACGCACCTCTCCTACATCCCTGTAGAGGGTCGTCAGCTATTGCGAAGGTTTACAACGAAAAAGCAGCGTATTTTGGCAGCACGATGTAGGTCCATGACTTATTCAGAGGTTCCCTAACAAAAAACCCCGCGATCCTTTCGGAAGCGGGGCTCTTCTGCGCATTACAGACAACCATTCACCAGGGCATGAAGGAGTTCCAGAAGGTCATGGGCCGGGCGGCATCGTTGATGCTGTAGTTCATCGAGCGCATGTCACGCTGCATGTTGTAGGTGCTCGATGTCATTGACTTCATCGACTCATCCATCGAGTCCATGCTGGTCAGTATCGGCTCCAGGGTGCGGACGTCCTCAGCCATCGAGTCGATACTCACCGTCATAGTGCGTACATTGGCCGATAATTGTCCGACACTGTCACTCATCGACTGCACATTGCTGGCAATGATACTCATGTTGGAATCGACACTGAGCGCCAGAAAATGCACATCCTTGGCCAGACTGAAGATCAGATAGAAGCCGTAGGCGGCCAGCAGAATGAAGGCGAACAGTGATGGATAGACGATCAGCTCCCAGCGGCGAGCGCTGGTCTCAAAGGCCATCGAGAGACGATCCATCGAGTAGCGGGGATCCGGTCCGGCGACCACCTCACTGCCCGCCTGCTGCTGCGGACTGGTCGCTGTATCCTGCTTAGCTTCTGATTCAGCCATACAACTCTTCTATCGACACATTAAGGGACCAATAGTCTAGCATAACTGCCAAGCGCCTCGACAACCCTCGTCTGAAATCTGCCAACCAAGCGATGCTTAGCAGGATTTCCCCAGCAGGATAAGTTGCCATTGGCGAGCCTCAGTATCCCAGCTCGATCAGCGAATTCAACGGTGCTGGACGACCAACTGCATAGCCCTGGGCAAAATCAACCTGTAGATTCTGCAACGCGATCATTAGCGCTTCGCTCTCCACATATTCCGCAATCACCTTCTTGCCCATCATCTGCGCAATCTCGGTGATCCCCTTGACCATCGCCCGGCTCGACTCATCATCCAGCAGATCCTTCACAAACACCCCGTCGATCTTGACATAGTCGACCTTCAGCTCTTTCAGATAGGAGAAAGAGGAGTAACCCGAGCCAAAGTCATCCAGCAGGAACTTGCAGCCTGTCTGTTTAATTTCATCGATGACCCGATTGGCCGCTTCGATGTCTTTCACCAGCGCCGTCTCGGTGATCTCGAACCCGATTCGGTCAAGCGGGCATGAAGCCGCCATCAGGCGATCTTTGACAAACCCCATGAAGTTGGCATCGGAGAGTGATTGTCCAGACAGATTGACGCTGAACAGCCCCACCCTGTCGACTCTTTCGGCATACTTCTCGTACCAATCGAAGAAGCTGTTGACCACCCAGCGGTCCACCGAGCGGATCCGGTTGAACTCCTCGGCCGCCTTGATGAAACTCACCGGGTTCTGTGGATCACCGTTCTCGTCTTTGATCCTGAGCAGGATTTCGTAGTGGTCCTGCTCCCCTTCGGCGAGAAACAACGGACTAATCAACTGACAGTAGAGCTGCAGGCGATCGCCCTCCAGTGCCTCCTCGATCAGCGGCACCGAACGGGTCAGCTCCCGGTGGCGTTCAATTTTGCGCCTCGATGCCTGGTAGACTCGCGAGCAGTTCTGGCCCTCGCTCTTGGCCAGCGAGCAAGCGTAACCCGCCTCTGCCATCAGCTCTTCAGGGGAACCACTAGTATCGTCGATGACGACGATGCCGAGGCTGGCGGTGATATTGATTGAATGCCCATTCCAGCTGAACTTGAAGTTTTCGATCGCCCGCCGCTGGGTCTCGGCCACCTGAAAGCCCTTTTCCACGGTACTCTGTGGCAGCAGGATAGTGAATTCGTTATCGCCAGTGCGCGCCAACTGTGCATCCCCCGACAGATAGGTACGGAAGATCCCCGACACCTTCTGCAGCAGATGATCCCCGCCCTCGATACCGCACACCTCATTGGCGATACGAAACTTGTCCAAATCAAGCAGAATCAAGCTGTGGTGGCTGCCCTCATCCCGGGCCAGCTGTAGCAGGGATTTCAGTTCACGCATCAGGGCGCGTCGATTCATCAGGCCGGTCAGGCGGTCCTGATCGCTCTCTTGGCGCAGCTGTTCGAAGCTCTTCTCCAGGGCGCTGCGCACCGCCCGCTCCACCAGCGGTAACTCCTTGTCTTCAAGCAGCGCATAGAGCCCCTGTTGCAGCCCCTGCCCAAGCCTGACCGCATTGGTCTCCAGCGATTTGACACCGCTGCCGTCAACAAACACCAACCACTCACCATCGGAGCTCTTCCAGGCCAGGTTCATCAGGCGCGCCTGCCCCTTCTGCCGATGCTCGGTCAGCCAGTCATCCAACTCCATCTGGTAGACCTGATTGAGCCAGAGATCATGCTCACCCTGCCTATCAGACCTTGCCATCTGGTCTCGGCTCTCCGGCAGCAGTGAATCGAGATAGATCTCATCCATCTGCTCACTACTCTGCGAGAGCTGCTGCTGCACCGCCGTGTCACCGTTCAGCGCATGTTCAATCTGCTGGATTAGTTCCGCCGCCTTCTCCTGGAATACCGGATATATACTGAACCCCTTGTGCAGCACCAGAACGATATCCTCCGCCACGGCCGGTTCAATCGCTGGCAACTCCTTGCCATCGACAAACAGCTTTGACAACACATCGAGCATACGCAGATAGACCCGCCAGGCATTACTATCCTCCCCCTGGGTCGTCAGGGTCTGCACCAGAAGCTCTGCCCAGCCGTTGATCAACAGACGGTCGAGCAGATTTGAGATCGACTGGTTGCCGAACTTCCCTTCCAGCAGCCGCCGCACACTCCTTTGCGCCTCCAGCTGCGCCGCATCCTCACGGCAGCTGCGCACCGCCAGATCACGATTACCTTCAAATGCCTGCCGTCGCTCATCGAGCAACGACTGGATGCGCTGGTGCAACTGCGGGGTCTCGAGGATATCCCCCTTCAGGGCGGCCTCACCGATCTCTCTAAATTGTGCATCGATCTTCTCCGCCCCCGGTCGCCCCTGGGCCAGCATCCCACTATAGAGGGAGAGCTCGCCAATCACATCGAGCAACCGGCGTGACGGATGCGCAGGATCATCAATCACCTGCGGATTTTCCAGTGCCTGTTTCAGGAACGGCAGCCGCAGCCGGTGGACCAGATCGAGCATCGCAGGGCCGATGACCCGATCCTCCTCGATCGAAGCAAACAGTTTTTCTGTTGCCTCCACCCTACCCAGCACCTCGGGTTCGATCACTACCTCCGGCCCCCAACCCTGGGCGACATGGTTGCGGATCTGCTCACCCAGGCTCAGATAGTGGCTGTAGGGAATCCGATCGAGCAGCTGCATGACCTCTTGCTGCCCCACCCGCGGCGCATCCTGCGCCGGTCTTGCACCAGCGATTGTCTGCTTCTGACGCCCCACCATGGAGGAGAGTCGACCAAACAGGGTGCGCCTTTGCCGCTTTCCGACCGATGCCTGTTTGCGGACCTCGCCAGGTGGGGGGGAATCACTCTCCGGGTTGCAGCTCTGTGTTTCGATGCCGGTCGCCTTGATCAGCCCGATCCACTCAGCAAACAGCCCCGAAAACTCATCGATCAGGGCGAAGCGGATCGCCTCATAGACGATCCGTTTGGCCATCAACCCAACCCCCAGCTGTTCGAGCTGGGTTTTCATCGTCCAGAGCACAAAATAGGGTGACAGGGGGTTGGTCTCCGGGTTGATCCGCTGGCGCAGCAGGCAGGCCAGGCCACGCTCCAGCTGGACTCCTTCGGCAGCCAGGTCCACATCCGCCATGCGCGACACTCGCACCACCTCGATCCACTCGTCGAAGTCATCCCGCGCCACCAACGCCATCTCATCCGACTGCTCTGCCGGAGAGTGGACGACAGCGCTATCCGGCACCGATTTCAGCGTCTCAAAGGCCCTCTCCAACTGCTTGAGAAACCCCTGGCTGAGCGACTCGTGATGCCCTTGGATGGCATGCAGCGCATCCAGCAACTCCCGTTCCGCCTCACTGTCGGCGACTGCCTCGCTGGCGCTCTGCAGGTCGCGCTCAACCCGTGTGAGAAAAGCGGGAAACTTGTTACTAAAGTAGTCTCGGGTGAGAGACGCACCACGCTGCAGGGTGCGAATCAGCTTGTGCGCAGGCAGACTGGGGATATCTGGAGAGCCACCAGTCTGCCCAGTTGGCGTCTCCCGTTGCTTTTTGGTCGAGGTGAGGTAGCTGAGCAACTCCGGCTCATCCATCAAAAACGAGACGCCAAAACCGGAGCGCGACAGGAAGGCCACCTTGGCGCCAACCGAAAAGGGATGAAAACCGTTGCTGCTGGTATCGATCTTGATCTGGATGCGATCGAGGCTCTCTGCCGATTTGTGAGCGCAACAGCCCTCCCGCCAGAGGCCCTTACCCTTGCACTGGATATAGAGCCCACCCTGGGAGTAATTCAGAATAGTGCAATCAAACTGCTGGCCACCGGAAAAGCTGACAATCGCCGGATGAACCAGATCGACTCGTGGGTACTGCCTACGTTCCATCGCTCCCCCTTATACACCGCATCAGCAAGATGCTCACTCTCAATTTATAGAGGAAACGGTAATAGAAAGGGAAGCTATAAAACGGATTCTCTTGGGTTTTTTCGCCAGAAACTGCGTTGGCTCAGAAAAAAGCCAGTTGCCTCACACCTCATCCAGGCAGCAGCGACCACGGATAACGAACAGGAATCCCATGGTGCGATGTCTCGGTTTGAGGCACCGCACCCTGGGAACAGTTCAACCATCAGCTCACAAGCGCTGTAAAACTCTAACCAGCAACTGACCATCTACAGGATTGAGCTGATGTGAGGTGGGCTGGGTGATCTGCTCTGCTCTACCCGCCAGGGCCGCCACGCTGTTCATATCCTGACTGAAAGCGGGCACCAGCTCGTCGCCCAAACCGACCGGCCCCGGACGGATGATCGAGATGTAAGCCATCTCGGGATGTGGCTGGACGTTCAACCAGTACAGCAGACTGCCTGGCCGCGCCGGGGCCAGATCGATCAGCACGCCCCGGGAGTCTCGCACCAGGTCGTAGATATCGCCGACCATGAACGACTTCATCCAGCTCAGTGGAAACGGATCATCGGTCTCATCCAACGCCTGTACCGCCCGCATCGTACCCAGATGAGGCGCAGCGATGGTGATCAGCGCCTTCGCTTGAGGCGCCCGGCCCAGCACTAGCGCCAGGCGCGCCACCACCCCGCCGGCGGAGTGGCCGATCAGGACCATAGGCTCACCAGGGTATCTCGCCGCCAGCAGCGCCAGCTCCCGCGCCAACAGCTCTGCCTGCAGCGCCAGCGGCGCCAGGGAGGGCAGATCCACTGCATATTGCAGATCACCCTTTGCCGGCCCGACAGCACCATAGATCCCTTCAGGCCTGACAACTCCACCCGGTTGCCAGCCATGCTGCGCCAGCACCGCGCTCACACCGCTGCGCTGCCAGGAGGCGGCACTGCCCAGATAGCCGTGCACCAACACCAGTAAATCCGCGTTGACCGGAATGCTCTGCAGCCCCAGCAACATCAGGGTAAAGATCTGAATCAGTCGTCTCATTGTCTTTCTCCTTCGATCAGTAACAGCTGAGCCGCCTCAGGCCATGCTCTGGTAGTAGAGATTCTGTGGGTGCTGCGCCTCGGTAAAGAAGTGGTAGCGCTCTAGGATCAGCCCCAGGTACTGCACAGCAAAAGCCGCCAGCGGCAGGGTCGCCGACTCGATTGCATAGGAGAGCACGATCAATACCACCGGCATCACAAACACCATCAACAGAAAGGCGTAGCGAATCACCTTCAGGGTCGCCGGCGACTTGCCGTGGAAAAACTCCCGTGTATTGAAAGAGCCACCCATAAAGCCTTGGGATTGCTGCTTCAGATTGGAGTGATGCACGCCGATGCCCGACTGCAGATCGACCTTGCACTTTAAGCGACCATTGCGATAGAGACTGACACCGCGGCTAATCGCCCCCAGCAGGGTGGCAATCACCGCCCAGGTGGCATAGAAACCGACCAGCGCGGTCCCCTCATAGGCAGAGAAGGCCGCCGCCAACATGAAGCCCGAACCCAGTCCGAGAAACAGGAAGTTAGCCACCGTCAGCGGATGGTGCCAGGCCTTGATGAACTTAAGGCTGGCATAGATCATCGCGGTACAGAGGAACAGCGCAAAAGTAACCAGGGTGCCAAGCGCGCCGATAATCAGCGAGAGATCCAGCGGCAGGGCGCCGGAGATCACAAACAGCGGCGAGGTCCACTCGAACCAGTGCACCAGGCCATAGAGAAAGACCAGCCCCATCGCCATCGGCAACACAATCACCTCGCGTGAGAGCCAGGAGGTGCGCCACTGGGTTGCCGCCCGCCAGGCCCGCTCCGGGCGTCCCAGATGAAAGATCGAGGCGATCAATCCGGCGATCAACAGCACCAACGCCACCAGGCTGCCCAGCGCATAGAACTGGCTGCTCTGGGCCGGCAGCAGATTGGCCAGGGCATAGAGCTGGCCGGTGTAGAGCGCCAGGAACAGCCCCTGACCGACACCGATCAGGGTAGTCAAAAATATCACTGAAAATGCGGGATGCATCTGTTTCTCCGAAGAATCTCAATCACTGTTGATGGCCGTGAGAGCAGTGCCCCGCCGCGAAATTGCCGCCGATCGCAGCGAGGCGTCGCTCCCACCACCCAGCAGAATCACCAGGCCACGTCGTCCACCGTATCCACGATATCCGGCAGCTTCGGCAACTCCTCCTTGTTGAGCGGATTGTCGGCGCGCACCAGCTCATCCTCGTGGATCTGGATGCGGGTCTTGCGCCGCGGCAGATAGTGGTTGGATGGTTTGGTGCCCCACTCCGGCTGCAACGCATAACCGCCCTGCTCACGGATCGCCACCGAGACCTCCGACTGCGGATCGTGCACATCGCCGAACAGCCGTGCGCTGGTCGGGCAGGCCAGCACACAGGCTGGCTGACGCTCCGCCTCCGGCAACGACATGTCGGTGATGCGGTCGATGCAGAGGGTACACTTCTTCATCACCCGTTCCTTCTCGTCGAACTCGCGCACCCCGTAGGGGCAAGCCCAGGAGCAATATTTGCAGCCGATGCACTTGTCGTAGTCGACCAGCACCACGCCGTTGTCCTCACGTTTGTAGGAGGCGCCAGTGGGGCAGACCGGCACACAGGGCGGATCTTCACAATGCAGGCAGGACTTGGGGAAATGGTAGGTCTCCGTATTCGGAAACTCACCCGCCTCATAGGTCTGCACCCGATTGAAGAAGGTGCCGGTGGGATCGGCATCGTAGGGACGCTGATCGGTCATCGGACCGGCCCAACCGGAGCTGTTCCACTCCTTGCAGCTGGTCACGCAGGCGTGGCAGCCGACGCAAACGTTGAGGTCGATGACGAGCGCGAGTTGTGTCATGGTTAATTTCTCTGTTTCTGCAGGAGCACAGCTCCTACGAATCAATCCTGGATCTTGGCCTTGCGGCGAAACGCGCCCGCGACAAACGCCTGCCACTTGCCACGCTTCGGATCCTGCCCCGGAACCCGCTTCTGCGGCTTGAACTGGGGCGAGGTGACTGCCGGCTCGTCCAGTCCGGCCGGATAGACCTTGACCTTGACATCGAACCAGGCGGCCTGCCCCGTTACCGGATCAGCGTTGGAAATATGCTTGCCTGATTCACAGGGCGGCAGTTCCTCCGAGATCAGATGGTTGAGCAGGAAGCCCTTCTGCGACTCGTTGGCCTTGGGCGACAGCCCCCAGGCACCGGCAGCCTTGCCGATGGCGTTCCAGGTCCAGACCGTGCCCGGCTCCACCGCCTCGGAGAAACGCGCCATGCAGCGCACCTTGTTGGTGGGCGACTCGACCCAGATCCAATCGCCGTCATCAAAACCCTGAGCCTTACCCAGCAGCGGATTGACGAACAAATAGTTATGGGTGTGGATCTGCCGCAGCCAGGCGTTCTGACTGTCCCAGGAGTGGTACATTGCCATCGGCCGCTGGGTCAGCGCGTTGAGCGGGAACTCATGGTTGTCCACCAGCTTCTGCTCCAGCGGCGCGGTGAAGAACGGCAGCGGATCGAAGTGCTCCTCGACCCGTTTGCGCAGCCGTTCGGGAGGCTGCCTGCCCGGCCACTTGCCTTGGGCCGCAAGGCGAAACCGCTGCAGCACTTCGGAGTAGAGGTGCAGGGTGATCGGCTCAGCGTAACGGGTCATACCGTGGGCCCGCGCCCACTCTAGGTAGCCACGATTCCAGTTACGCATGTACTGGTAAGACCTGGGCAGCTTGTAGTGGTAGTGGCAGTCGTTCTTCTGATACATCTCCCACTGCCGCGGGTTGGGCTCACCCTTGAGAAACTTCTCGCCCCCCTTACCACGCCAGCCGGCGAGGAAACCAATCCCGGAGCCCGGCGAGGTCTCATAGTTGGTGATGAAGTCGGGGTAGTCGCGATACTTGCGCGAGCCATCCTGTTTGACGAAGGCGGGCAGACCCAGCCGCGAACCCAGCTCGATCAGCACCTCCTGAAACGGCTTGCAGTCGCCCTTCGGCGGCACCACCGGGATACGCACCGAATCGACCGGACCGTCGAACTCGGAGATCGGCCGGTCCAGCATCGACATCGCATCATGGCGCTCCAGATAGGTGGTATCGGGCAGCACCAGATCGGCAAACGCCACTGTCTCCGACTGAAAGGCATCGGCGACGATCAGGAACGGGATCTTATACTCACCGTTCTCATCCTTGTCGGTGAGCATCTCGCGCACGTTCTCAGTGTTCATCGAGCTGTTCCAGGCCATGTTGGCCATGAACAACAGCAGGGTGTCGATCTTGTAGGGGTCGCCGCGCCAGGCGTTGGTGATGACATTGTGCATCAGGCCATGCACCGAGAGCGGATACTCCCAGGAGAAGGCCTTGTCGAGGCGCACCGCCTCACCCGCCTCATCGACGAACAGATCGTCCGGCTTGCCCGGCCAGCCCAACGGCATACCATCCAGCGGGGTGTTAGGCTGCACCCCTTCCGGCCCGTTTGGCGGCTTCGGGCAAGGCGGAATCGGCCGCGGAAAGGGCGCCTTGTGGCGGAAACCACCGGGTCGATCGATGGTGCCCAGAATCGTCATCAGGATGCCCAGGGCGCGGATCGACTGAAAGCCGTTGGAGTGGGCCGCCATGCCGCGCATCGCATGGAACGAAACCGGGTTACCGGTCACCGAGTTGTGGTCGTTGCCCCAGGCATCGGTCCAGGCGATCGGCAGCTCGATCTTCTGGTCGCGGGCCACCACGCCCATCTCGTGAGCCAATCGCGTGATGGTCTCGGCGGGGATGCCGGTGATGCCCGCGGCCCACTCCGGGGTGTACTGCTCGACCCGCTCCTTGAGCAGCTGGAAGGCGGGTTTCACCGGAGTACCGTCCTCCAGCCGGAACTCGCCAAGCAGGCGCGGATCAGAGCCGGGGGTCTGGGTAGAGATCTCACGATCCAACTCGCGATCCCACCAGAGCTTGTTCTCGGGATCGAAGCAGCCCTCCTCGATGTGCATCTCGAAACGTTTGAACAGGCCGTGGTCGTCGCGGTTCTCATCATCCACCACCAGCTCCGCAGAGTTGGTGTATTTGATCAGGAAGTCGCGGTCGTAGAGGCCCTGCTTGATCAGCTCATTGATGATGGCGAGGATCAACGCGCCGTCGGTGCCGGGCTTGATCGGCACCCACTCATCGGCGATCGCCGAATAGCCGGTGCGGATCGGATTGATCGAGATAAAACGGCCACCGCGTCGCTTAAACTTGGCCAGCTCGATCTTCATCGGGTTGGAGTGATGATCCTCCGCGGTGCCGATCATGATGAAGAGCTTGGAGCGCTCCAGGTCGGGCCCACCGAACTCCCAGAAGGAACCACCGATGGTGTAGATCAGCCCAGCCGCCATGTTGACCGAGCAGAAGCCGCCGTGGGCCGCATAGTTCGGCGTGCCGAACTGCTTGGCGAACATGCCGGTGAGTGCCTGCATCTGATCGCGGCCGGTGAACAGGGCGAACTTCTTCGGATCCTCGGCACGGATCTTCGAGAGACGCCGCTCGATGATCTCGAAGGCACGCTCCCAGGAGATCTCCTCGAAATCCGAGTTGCCACGTTTCGACCCCGCCTTACGCAACAGCGGCTTGGAGAGGCGCGCCGGCGAGTACTGCTTCATGATCCCCGAGGCGCCCTTAGCGCAGATCACCCCCTTGTTGAGCGGATGCTTAGGGTTGCCCTCGATGTGGCGCACCTCACCATCGCGCAAGGTCACCCGAATGCCGCAGCGGCAGGCGCACATGTAGCAGGTGGTTTCTTTGACTTCGACGCGTCCCTCATCCTGGTCGGAATGCGTAGTGGGATCCTGCATGGCGAAGGCCCTACTTTAGAGTATTAACGATCAGTAATTTTGAAGCCTTCTATATTAGTCTTAACTAATTCTTATTGCCAGACAGAAGGGAGATGTCGGCGGTAGCCCGTAGGCTAGGTTGAGTGAAACGAAACCCAGCATGGATCTTCGCCCCCCCCCGGGACGATTGCATTCGTGCCCCTCCGCTGGTGCTGATCCTAGGTGCCGGAGTCGCAGCGGGGTTGGCACTGCATCTAGGACCGGCCGAACTTTGCGCCCTGGCGCTCTTTTCGCTGGCGGTGATCGTGCTAGTTGCCACCCGTTCGCCAAGCCGCGGTCTGATCAGTCTCGCCCTCGGGCTGCTGCTTGCGACAATCGGCCAAGACCTCTTCTCGGCAACCGATCGTCTCGCCTTCGGCCAGCCAGAGCTGCTGCCCGGCATCAACCTGATTCCGCTGATGGTCGGCCTATTTGTGCTGCCAGAGGCGTTTCAGCGGATCATCGCCGGACGCCCGGCAAGCACCCCAGCGAGCGCCCCCAGGCAGCGGCCGGAGGGGCTGACCCGGCAGGAGTACCGCGCTGCCCTTGGCAACATCACCCAGGGTGGTTTGGTCGGGGTGGTGCTGGGAATCATCCCCGGCATCGGCGTCGCTCCGGCCGCCTTACGGCCTGGCCGCCGCCGAGGCAGGCAACAGCGGCGTCTGCGGCGCCACCCTAATCCCGCTGATGGAGCTGGGCATCCCCGGCGATGTGATCACCGCAGTCATCCTCGGCACCTTTACCCTGCATGGTCTGCCGCCTGGCCCACTGCTGTTCACCCAACATCAGTCCGAGCTGGCACCGCTGTTCTGGGGGCTGATCCTCTCCACCCCGTTGCTGTTCGGCCTGGTCGCGATTCGTGGCTTCAGCCGTCTCAGCCTGCTGCCCGAATGGGCGCTCTACCCGGCGATCGTCACCACCGCGCTGTTTGGCGTCTACAGCCTGCAGGCCTCGGTCTTTGATATCCAGCTGGCCCTGATCACCGGTCTTGCCGGCCTAACGATGCGCCAGATCGATCTACCCACCACGCCCCTGCTGATCGCCTTCATTCTCGGCCCGTTGATCGAAGAGAACCTGCGGCGGGCGCTGCTGCTCTCCCAGGGCACGCTCGAGATCTTTATCCACTCCCCCTTTGTCTGGGGCTGTGTGGCAGCCACCCTGCTGCTCTGTTTTTGGCTGGCAATCCAGCATCACCCCTGGCTGGGGAAACGCCCAGCCATGCATTCCGGCGATCGACCGGGAAGCGCGGCAGAAAAAAAACAAACTATGTAGAAAAAGGAAAGGAACCAAGGAAAAACCTATCCCCTTGATCGCGCCCGCATCCGGCTCGCCCCCGGCAGCCGTGACATGTCCAACATCCACATGGGCATGCTGGTCAACGGCGAAATCGCGAACGATAAATACATCGACGGCGATGAGAGGCGATGAGAGCAGTTACGACGGCAGCGCCCTGCCCAACCGCTGGACTAGCCTGTTCGGCGTCAATCAGACGAACTTCCAGCCCGGCGACCAGGCCCAGCTCCAACACCACCCCCTATAACAAATCTCCGGAGTTCTTCACCCAGGATCTGCGCAACGAGTTTCCACTGGAGTTTTTCGACGAGGCAACCGGGCAGTTCACCGTGCCAATAAACACCGGCGAGTATGGCGTCGAGGTGGAATCGGAGTTGGATGACCCCGATCAGAGTAACAACGAGACGAGCAAACATTTCCGCGTGAGATAGTTGCCAACCAGGCCGCAAGGACGCGGCCGTCTTATCTCTAGAGTCAGGCGCAATGTCCTTTGGTTATTGCGCACTACACGAACCAGAAGAGTACCCATTGATACGAGATCACCTCATGCAGTACTCATTAAACACCATCCGAACCAGCAGCAATTGCGCTTGGTCAAGGCAGACCACAGCCACTCAGGCAGGATGGTGAGGGTACCTCTCAATATCCAAGCAGAACAATGGATATCGCAATAACCGCTGCCCCTGCGCAGACGCGCAGCACTAACGACGCTCCTACCCTGCCCACAGCCAGCAGGGTGCCGGGAGGCTGGCCTATCTGGGTTGGCATTTTCTCTGAGATGAGCGAGTTTGCGATGATGTTCATCATCTACTTCATCGCCAAGGCGCACTACCCAGAGCTGTTTAACGATGGCCCGACAAAACTCAACACCCTGGCAGGCGTACTCAACACCCTGGTCCTGCTCACCAGCAGCTACTGCGTCGCCAAGTCGATGCAGGCTATCAAGCGGGACGACAGCACAGCCTGTGTGCGCTGGCTATGGCTGGCCATCCTAGCCGGAGCCGCCTATCTGCTGATCAAGAGCTGGGAATACCACTGGAATGAAAGCGTGGGTATCACAAAGGATACCAACACCTTCTTTACCGTCTACTACTACACCACCTTCAATCACATGCTGCATGTCGGCTGGGGCAGCGCTGCGGTGCTATGGGCGATCATGGGTGTCAAACGCGGTAGCTTCACTGCGCAGAATCACGGTGGATTGGAAGCGGTTGCCTGTTACTGGCACATGATCGATCTTGCCTGGATCGTCATCTTTCCACTGCTCTATGTCTTGCGCTAACGGGATACATCATGCTCAGCAACAAGAACATCGACTTTGTCTGGATACAGCTGATGCTGCTGACACTGCTCAGTGCCTTTATCGCAGAGACCGCTGATACCAGCTTGGCGGTGATCATCATCGTCGCAGTGACCATCGGCTACAAGGGACGCATGATCGTGGATCACTTCATGGAACTGATCAATGCCAACCAATATATCCGCACTACGATGAGACTCTACTTCTATGTTATCCCCCTGATGATCGTCCTGGCTTACCTATTTCCTGATACACTGGTTCGTATGACAACGCTGCAGTAGCAGAAGGCATCCGTCGCGATTTATGCGGTGAAGAGTGAACCGCATCCTACGGCACAACAACCCACCGTGCACCACGACCTCCCTAGACATTCTCCTTTACCAAGCTCATCCTAAAACCGACTTTCCAACGGACAATTGCGACAATTGCGACAATTGAGGTTAGAGTAAAAACAGCAGTCTTTACTCTAATCCCTAATATCTTTTTCCCAGGATTCCAGATGGAGACAAAGCTAATTTAACAGCACATGCAGGGCGCAATAACACAGCGTATTACGCCGAATGGGGCTATCGTCGGGTGCGGTGAGAAACGAAACGCATTCGTCCCCTACAATTTCTTGGGATCAAAACAAAATCCCCCCTTTATAAACGTCAGTCGCGAAAGAGCCTGATTATGAACACGATGTTTCCACAGGAGCCTTCCCTCCATTTTTTCGATCCCCTCGCGGAGTTATTGGGTGCTGGGGACGGTCACTTCACCTACACCTTCGACGATGCAGTCAAACTGTCCGGCCACGCCTGCCCCACGGTGGCGGGAGCCTTTCTCATGGTGGTGCACGCCATGGATGCGCTGTATGGGTCGGAGACACCCCAGCGCGGCGATATCCTGATCAGAATCCAGGGTGCTCAGGACCAGGGGGTGCTGGGCCCCATAAGCCAGGTTTTTACCTTGCTGACCGGAGCGGCCCCGGAGAACGGTTTTCAGGGTCTGGGAGGACAACATGCGCGCAACGACCTGTTGCGCTTCGAACCTGCTTCTGGTGATGCCGCAGGACCCTTTACCTTTGAGCGCGGGGATACTGGGAAGCGCATCACGGTAAGCTATGACCCCTCTTGCATCCCTCCCCGGCCGGAGATGGGCGCCCATCTGCAACAGATTCTTCAGGGCAGCGCTGAAGCGGAGACAAAGGAGGCGTTTCGCTCGGCCTGGCGGGAGCGCGTGCTGAATATTCTTGCAGACGGAGGACAGAGCACGGTCACTGTGACAGTCATCCATGAATCAACATAGCCCCGCTTCCCTCTACCGTTCAGAACACCAGGCATGCCGAAAATGGAAATAGGGGGCAAACTAGAATGGCACTAAGTTAAGCCTATTTGGAACAATTGGGGTCAGAGTAAAGACTGCTGTTTTTACTCTGACCCCTAATATCCCACCAAGACATCGTGGACAAATTTTAGCGAATACGGTCGAAGTAGCGAGCACGATAGAGCAAACGTTTTTTTGCAGGATCATCATCGTCTTCAAAACCGGAACGGTCGTGTAACACATTGTTGCTAAGCAGGCCCCAGCCCGATTGCAGAGTACCGCGATAGATATAAGGGGAATCCCCGTTGAGCAGGTTTTCCAGCCAACTCACCGCCTCCTTGACTAACGGGTCATCTTTCCACGCCACGTTTCTTCTGCGCATGGTATAGCGCATGTGCAGATGTCCGTCGGCCGCCACCATAAAAACCGGTCCAGTGCGATCAGGACGCAACTCCATTCCGTCGACCACATTCTTGGGGATCATCATGGCATCTTCCTGCATCAGGGCGCGTACATAGTCCGGATTGGCATCACGCATCAGCAGGTAGGCGATTTCGTGATCCATCAGGGCGTTCTCACCACCACTCATGGCTGGGCGAACGCAGTGCAGCAGCAGGGCGTGATCCTGCAGGTCCAGACGATTGTAATAGCCATCGGTGTGCCAATGGATGGCACGGTTAGAATAGGGAATGTAGGGTGAATGCAGGGCATCGTCCTGCACTGTAAGCGCGGTGACTGCGTCCTCTTCGGCGCCACGGTTGTGATCGAGGTGTTCTAGCCCGAAGTGACTGCCGAAGCCGCGCGGTATATCGGTGCCCGATATGTCGCCAAGTTTGCTGACATAGATTGCCATATTGGCCTTGCGGCAGCGCTGCATCAGGGCATCATGCTCCGCAGTCGACAGTGTGCGCGGATCATCTATTTCGACCACCAAGTCGCCGAGTTCTTGCGGAGCATCGGCAAGCTTTTGCTCGCGCCATGCCTGGTAGGCGGTATCATTATCCAGGTCAAATGGAGTGTTGTTCATAATTGTATCATTTGATGTTGACAAAAAACGGTGGAGCGTACTATGCGTCCACTATGTCCGATCATGATGCAAGTCAATTCATGGGAAATTTGGAATTAGAGTAAAACGAGATCTCACCCAAAAATTTAAAGCTAGCATTAGTCTAAGTTTATTCAGACCAAGAATGATCTGATGGCAAGATTATTTAGAATCTGCCCGTCCGACATTCCTCAACACATCATCCAGCGGGGAAATAATCGACAAGCCTTTTTTGCGTCAGCGTCAGAGGTGATGTGACACAACTAAAGTAACCGCCCGAGTATCAGCCCTATTGCGCGGCTTTGAGCTTGGCGTTCCAGGGTAACAGCGCCTCGATCTACTCAACTGTCTCCGCCGCCCCGATATGCTGCAACACGTAGTGCAGGTAGGCGAAGGGCTCGAGGCAGCCGATGGCAAAGGGTCGGATGGCATTCTCCGCCAGGGCGTTGCTGATAGTCAGCCGTCCATCTGCGCAGTAGCCTGTCAGCCGTTCCCACTGGTTCAGGGTGTATTGCATGGCCTTGTAGGTCAGGCTGTCCTTTGAGGATGCCCTCGAGCCGGTACAGCGGCAGGGCATCGGCATATTTGGCCACCAGGAGCCAGGCCAGTAGCTGGACGCTGGCCTGGCATTTGCCCAAGGGATGGACCGGACGGACCGCCGCCTTGACCTGGGAGCCCCCCTCGGAATCCTTGAACACCGCCTTCTCCTGCCAATATTCGATGCCCCGGGCCTGGGCCGGGACGATGTCCAGTTCTTCCTTGACCTTGGTGTAGAAGGTCTTGCTGGCACCGGCCTTCTCTTCCTCGCTCAGGGAGAGATACACCTGGATGCGCGGCAGGCGCTCGGAGTAGCCATCGGCCTGACGTGGCTTGCCGGCGGGCCTTTTCTCTTCTTCGGGCAGCTGTGTCTCGACCTCTTCGAGCGAGACCTCGAGTTCGGCCTCGTCGAAGAGCGTGCCCTGGAAGGACAGCCTCTCGCTGCTGGCGCCAAAGCGGCGTAGCCGCGCCAGGCGCAACAGCTTCTGCTATTCCTTGATCAGGGCTTCGCGCTCGACCAGCAACCGGTCTTTCGTCTGGATGACGCGGAGCAGATCGGGGACGGTGAGGGACACTGTGGGGAGAGTGGTTGGATCGGTTGCCCGCGCCTTTTTCATGGGGCCATATTCTACCTTCGACACACCCACCCCGTCTTCAGAAAGTCGCCTCGTAATGCAGCTTTCGATGGCCTTTCATGGCGGCAAGATCATAACCGTCGAGCAGCCAGTTGATCTGCTGGCCATCCAGGGGCACCACCTCGTCTCCCGAGGCAGGCCAATGGAACCGCTCCTCGGCCAGGCTCTTGCAGTAGAGCACGAAGCCATTGTCTTCCCAGTACAGCAGCTTGATCTTGTCCCACTGCCGGTTGCTGAAGGCATACAGCGCACCCTCGAAGGGGTTGTGCTCCAGTTCCTGCTCGACGATCGCGGCCAGCCCGCGGAAGCTCTTGCGGAAGTCCACAGGCTCCCGGTGCAGATAGATCCGCGGCATCTGTGGGTGCGGACGCAGCCGGTAGCTCATGCCAGGCACCCCAGCAATTGCCGGACCATCGAGACATTGTCTGGCCCGATGCTGCGGATCTCCAGGCCGTCGGGTAGCACCAGGCTCAGGCCAGAGACCACCGGTGCTGCGAGGGTGACCGGTACGAAGCCCTTCGCCCTGGGTTGCACCATCGGCTTATCTGTGCGGCGCAACTTGCGCGCCCAGTAGCCGAAGCTCGGGTAACTGAGCCACCGTTGGGCGCAGTAGGCCCTCTGCGTCAGGCCTGAGTCTTGCCAGGCGGCCACATGCTGTTGCCAGTACAGGCTACTGTCGTTGGAGTTGGAAGTCGTCATGCTCTCTCCTGTGTGGTGATCGGTCAGGAGAAAGTCTGCGGCAGCACCTGCTCCGAAAACAGGTGCCGCTTCTTGGGCACTTACAGGTGTTCTATAACCGCCAGAGACGCCACTCAACTATCGGCTATCAGACGCCATTGGGCTATGAGAAAGAAAACCGAAAAGCTGCGTGATTTTTTGTCCGGAAAAGCCTTGCCATATCAAAATATCTTTGCGGCGACTGACAGATATCATTACAGCAATTGATTTTTATATGTTTTTTTCTTGAAGCCGGGTATTTATGTATTTTTTCTTGAAACCGGGTATTTCTTTTGATAATTTCAGTCGCGCGTGAAGCCTGTCACATTTTTAAAAGATAAAGCACTAAAATATTTGCACTCTGCCTTAGGCAAGACAGGGGCGCTATTTTTAGGGTGCGCCTGTGATCTCAACACCTTGAATAAGCAAGAAAAATAATGTTGCAAGGTTTTTTTACGCAGTTAGCGAAAGCCGTCACAAAAACAAAGCAAAGAAAAAGAAATTCCTATCAAGCACTGTAATTGAGGGGCTTGCCTGAAAGGTTCGGGGCGAATTTGTACATCTCCGGCCTGAGATAAATCTTGTTGCCGATTATAGGGGGGGTGCCGAAAAGTCCAGTCATTGTCTTTCGCTAACATCAACAAAAATCATATATCGTTTTACTAAGGGGAAATAATGAAGAAGTCAGCTCAGATTTTTGCGTCAGAAAAAACAAAATCAACGC